>VTLG01015169.1_pt1 | contig 15423 bp, 13 predicted proteins | sample 4694571 | NCBI WGS metagenome assembly VTLG01 (sample SAMN12604809, study PRJNA352737) | marine metagenome | biome: ENVO:00000447; feature: ENVO:00000209|ENVO:00000569|ENVO:01000036; material: ENVO:00002151; isolation source: viral sequences binned using virsorter ...
GTAGCCAGCTGTATACAAATGGGTATACGAGATGACAAACCACTAGACGAAGTTATCTCAGACAAGGATATAGCAAATTACTACAACCATCTCTCTGATTATGGCAGAGAAGCATATTATATTAAGTATAACGATTGGTGTGTAGATCCCGACTACAGAAAACAAATTACTATAGATCTTGGCTTACACTTTACCGACGCCGCCCTTAACCAACTATCTATATTCGGTAATGGAAGCTCATTCGATGGCATGAAGCATATTAAAACTGCCCACCTTATGAATACCAACGAGCGTTACAAACAAATGCTTGATAATAAAGACTACCAACAAATACTCAAGGACAATGATCATATACTCCAACTAAGTGAGAGCATATTCAAATGAAGGCTGTAATATATGGTGTAACAGGACAAGACGGTTCATACCTAGCTGAACTACTACTTTCTAAAGGTTACAGGGTTATAGGTGTAACTCGCAGAACCTCCACTGACAATACCTCCCGCATAAAACATTTCTTAAATAGATCAAAGTTTCATTTGATTCAGGGAGATATAACAGATTACAGCAGTGTCTTTAGAATCATTACGGAAAACGCTCCAGATGAAGTCTATAACCTAGCTGCTCAGTCTCATGTGTGGACATCGTTCAACCAACCAATGTTAACGTGGGATATTACCGGCAAGGGCGTACTAAATATACTTGAGGTTATTAGAAATATGCCGGAAGGCAATAGACCCAGAATGTATCAGGCAAGTTCATCCGAAATGTTTGGAGACCAGTACAACCTAGATAATAACCGGGAAAAGTACCAAGATGAAAAAACTACCTTCGCGCCTCAATCTCCATACGCTATTGCTAAGCTTGCTGGTCACAGTGCAGTTTCCCTTTATCGTCGCTCTTATGATCTATACGCCTGCGGCGGTATTCTATTCAATCATGAGTCAGAAAGAAGAGGCGAAAGATTCGTAACAAGAAAGATAACAAAATGGATAGCCAATTTCTATAACTGGTGCGAATTCCAAGGGCTAGATCAAGATCCTAGACATTTTACGTATGATGAAGATTTTATTCATTCAAGAAGAGAGTCGTTTCCCAAACTTAAGCTAGGAAACTTAGATGCAAAACGTGATTGGGGACATGCTGAAGACTATGTGCGGGCTATGTGGATGATGCTACAACATGACACTCCTAATGACTATGTAATAGCAACCGGAAAGACACATAGCGTAAAAGAGTTCCTTATTCAAGCATTTAAGTGTATAAATATAGTAGAGTATGAAAATTATGTAAAAATTGATCAGTCTTTGTTCAGACCTTCAGAGGTTCCAATTTTGCGCGGCTTGCCAAACAAGGCAAAAAGAATCATTGGCTGGGAACCTGAGATATCTTTTGAAGGTCTCGTTAAAAGGATGCTTGACCATGATATACAGAGTTCACTTAGACATAAAAGAAATGAGAAACAAACTTCATGAGTTTGATATTAGTTCTTACATATCTAATGAATTAATTATATGGGTAGAAGCAGACGATCCCGACGAAGCTTGCGGAGAGGTCGTTTCAAAAATACAGTCCACTATATTAAAAGAACGTTCTACGATGAAGCTTAAAGCTAAGCTTACTAAGATATTAGACTCGATTAGGTTCTTAAAGATAAGAAGGTCAACAACAAGAGGCGTATGAGAAACTACGACGATCCTATATATTCTGACTGGCGTAAAAAAGTATACAAAAGAGACTCTCACAGGTGTCAGATGCCGGGATGCAAATCGCGATTTAGAATAAACGCGCATCATATTAAAAGATGGTCAGACGCACCATACTTGCGATATGATGTAGATAATGGCATAACTTTATGCTCTAAGTGTCATAAGCAAATTACTGGACATGAAACACATTACGAAGTGTTATTTATGCAAATAGTGAGAGAAAATGGGTCATAAAATATTAATAGACACGAGAGAGAAGCAAGGCTGGAACTTCGAGGGTTTTGAGAAGTGTGAGGCTCAGGAAGTCATTGGACTGAAAACGGGCGACTATACTCTGGAAGGCTTGGAAACGAGCCTATGTATCGAGCGTAAGGCAAGTACGGGAGAAGTTGCTTTGAATCTCGGCAAGAAACGAAAGACGTTTGAGGCAGAGATGGAGAGGGCGTCTCAGTTCCGCTGGGCATATATCATATGTGAGTTCTCCATAGACGATCTCATGAACTTCCCGCAAAATTCTGGTATACCAAAATCTAAATGGCCTTATATCCGTATGAATGGCAGGTATATGTGGCGTAAGTTCTGCGAATATCAAGAAGAGTACGGAGTTCAAATAATTTTCTGCGGTAGTAGAGAAGAGGCTCAGCAGCGCGTCATAAGAATATTCGACGAAGTCACGGAGATACTAATACGTGAAGACCGAGAATAACTTAATAACGTCAATATCTGATGCTTGGTTAAACATTGACGTAAATGATTCAGAAATAGTAAGCCCCTTTTCTCTACAGACTGAGCATGATTTTCATACCAAACTAACATGGTTATTAACGAACCCTGATTACTTTTCTTTCACCTGCAAAGAAATATTTAACGTCGAGCTGCTCCCTACACAAGCATTAATGCTTAAGGAGATGTGGACGCGCAAGTTTCCAATGCTCATAGCGAGTCGTGGTTTTGGTAAATCTTTCACTCTATCGTTATATGCAATGATGAGAGCTTTACTAATGCCCGGAAGAAAGATTGTTATTGTTGGTGCTGCCTTTAGACAGTCTAAAGTTCTGTTTGAGTATATGGATACTATATGGAGAAACGCACCTATCTTAAGAGATATCCTTGGTGGTAGTAGTGGTCCTAGACGAGACGTAGATAGATGTAGGATGATACTTGGGGATAGTGTTGTCACCTGCCTGCCTCTTGGTGATGGTAGTAAAATTCGTGGTCAACGTGCTAACGATATCATTGCTGACGAGTTTGCATCTATACCTCGTGAAATATTTGAAAACGTTGTTGCTGGTTTTGCTGCTGTTAGTGCCTCTCCTGTAGAAAATGTCAAAAGAATAGCTTCACAGAAAAAAGCTGTTGAGATGGGAGAAAGAACAGAAGAAGAAGTTAGAGAAGAAGAAAAAGAAGACGTTACTGCCAACCAAATTATACTTTCAGGTACAGCTTACTATGACTTCAATCATTTTTCTGAATACTGGAAGAAATGGAAACAGATAATCAATAGTCGAGGTGAGGAAAGAAAACTCGCTGAGATATTTGGAGATGGAGCTATTCCAAAAGGTTTTGACTGGACTCAATATTCAATTATACGTATTCCTTTTGAACTTTTACCTGAAGGCTTTATGGATGCTGCTCAGGTTGCTCGCTCAAAGGCCACAGTTCACTCAGGAATCTATCAAATGGAGTTTGGAGCATGTTTTTCCACAGATAGCAACGGGTTCTTTAAACGCTCTCTCATTGAGTCCTGCGTGGCATCTCCAGAAAACCCAATCAGCCTTCCTAGCGGCGAAGTTAACTTTCAGGCAACTACAGTAGGTAATCCTAACGCTAGATACGTCTATGGGATTGATCCAGCCTCCGAAGTTGACAACTTTTCTATTATCGTTCTTGAATTACATGAGGAACATCGTAGAGTCGTTTACTCTTGGACAACAAATAGAAGCAGGCACAAAGAACAATTAAAAGCTGGCTTAGTTAGTGAAACAGACTTCTACTCTTATTGTGCTAGAAAAATAAGAGATCTAATGAAAGTTTTTCCTTGTGATGAAATAGCATTAGATGCTCAAGGTGGCGGTATAGCCGTTATGGAAGCTTTGCATGATAAAGATAAAATTAAAGAAGGTGAAGTAGCTATATGGCCTACTATAGATGAGAAAAAAGAAAAAGACACAGATGGTGAGCCGGGATTACATATTGTTGAACTTATACAGTTTGCTAAGGCAGACTGGGTAGCAGAAGCCAATCATGGATTAAGAAAAGACTTTGAAGACAAAGCTGTACTATTCCCTTACTTTGATGCTGCAACTATTGGCTTAGCTATATCAGATGATAAGATACAAAATCGCGTATACGATACACTAGAAGATTGCGTCATGGAAATAGAAGAACTAAAAGATGAGTTATCTATGATCATCATGTCGCAGACACCTTCCGGTAGAGATAAATGGGATACGCCAGAAGTAAAACTTCCCGGAGGTAGAAAAGATAGACTACGCAAAGACCGCTACTCATCTTTAATTATGGCTAACTGGTCTGCTAGGCGTATGCAAAGAAGGCCTGTTCAAGTCCCATATGAATCTATTGGTGGGTTTGCCGGAGTAAGCAAGGGAGGCTCAGGGCCAGACTTCGTTGGGCCAGCATGGTTTACCGAAGGAATGAAAGATGTTTACTAATTTGGTGTATAATCATATTGATGATTAAATCAATTCAATAACATTCCAATTGAGGTATCAGATGAGCGATTTAAATAACTCTGAAAAGGCAAAAGCTTTTGTAACTTGGGAGACAGAAGAAGAAAAAGCACAGGCATTTGCTGAGATAGCTCAAAACCATGAACACTACGATGGGGTGCAAAAAGCTTCAGCATATAGTCGTAGATCCTTCATAGACATAGAACCAAATAGATCTGTTAGAACTGGTTTTACTCGTCAGGATTACGATAGGTTCAGACAAGCCGAAGCTGTACCTAAGAGGCAAAAAGAAGCCATTAGAATGTGTATGGCTGCTTATGACAAAGTGGGAATCATTCGTAATGTAATTGATTTGATGGGCGACTTTGCCGCTCAAGGGATAACTATAGTTCACCCAAACAAAAGAATAGAAAAATTCTACAGAAAATGGTTTGAAAAAGTAGGCGGAACAGAAAGATCAGAAAGGTTTCTGAATACTCTCTATAGATGTGGAAATGTAGTGGTAAAAAGAAGAACCGCTAAGATAAACAAAAACATAGAGAACGATTTAAAGAAAAGCTTAGGCAAGCCTGATGTTACTATTGATAAGCTCATGGTTGACAGAAGGGTCGTTCCTTGGAAGTATGATTTTCTTAACCCGTTGAGCGTAGAGGCTGTTGGAAACGAGTTATCCAATTTTCTTGGCAAAAAGCAATACATGCTAAAAGTTTCAAGAAAAGTTAGCACACTAGTTAACAAAAATATTGACTATGCTTCGCAAAGTTTGCCGCCTGATGTTTTGAAAGCGCTAAAAGATGGAACAGGTAAAGTTGCTCTAGACCCAGATAAAGTATCTGTATTCCATTACAAGAAAGACGATTGGTTAGTTTGGGCTAATCCTATGATTTACGCAATTCTTGATGACGTAATCATGCTTGAAAAAATGAAGCTTGCTGATGTTGCCGCTCTTGATGGTGCAATATCTAATGTTAGATTATGGAGCCTTGGAGATATAGATAATAAGATACTTCCAACTAAAGCATCTATTAATAAGTTAAGAAATATCTTAGCTAGTAATGTAGGTGGAGGTACTATGGATTTAGTATGGGGTCCAGAGCTTAAGTTTACAGAATCTAGCACGCAAGTCTATAGATTTTTAGGGAAAGAGAAATATGAGCCTGTACTTACGAATATATATGCCGGACTTGGGGTTCCTCCTACTCTCACCGGAATGGCTAACGGCAGTGGCGGATTTACTAATAACTTCATTAGTTTAAAAACGTTAGTTGAAAGATTGCAGTATGGTAGAGATGTTCTTGTTAGTTTCTGGCAAGAAGAGATTGAAAGAGTTCGTAAAGCTATGGGCTTTAGACTACCTGCAAAAGTTCACTTTGACCAAATGGTGCTTTCTGATGAAGCTTCTGAAAAGAACTTACTCATTCAACTTGTAGACAGAAATATTATCAGTGCAGAAACTGTAGTGGAAAGATTTGGAGAAATACCAGAGATAGAAAAGATAAGAATACGTAGAGAAGAAAGAGATAGACAGGTAGAGTCTATACCTCAGAAGGCTAGTCCTTATCACAACCCTCAACATAGAAATGATCTTGAAAAGATCGCTCTTCAAAAAGACAATATGTCTCCAGAAGATCTCGGGCTGGTTCCTTCTACCGAGACAGGAGGTCATCCTTTAACTAATCCAAACGATAGAAGAAGTGACGAAAAAATCCAAGAGAAAAAAGAAGAGATGCAAGATAAGCAAGATGATAGAGATCAAAAAAAGCTTGAGCAAAAAGTAGAAAAACAAGAAAAAGATTTTGATCCTACCGGAAGACCAGAAGATGGCAGGCCTAAAAATTCTAGAGATAAACAAAAGAGAAAACAAAGAGAAGTAAAACCTAGACAGTCTGTTGGTGAAGATTTTGTAAGCCTAAACTTATGGGCGTCTAAAGCTCAGAAAGATATTGGAAATACTCTTCAAGACTCTGTTTTATCTCATTACGGTAAGAAGAACCTTAGAGGTTTGACCAAACAACAAATAAATAGTTTTGAGACAATGAAACTATCTGTTCTTTGTGGAATGTCACCTTATCAAGAGATTACGGCAGAAGCCATACATAAGACTTTATCTAGTAACTCTTCCATAACAAAAGATGTTTCTAATCAAGTAAGAAGGTTGAAGAAATCATTCTCTAGCAAAAATGACCGCCAACCTAACATAGATGAGCTGCGTCAAATCTATGCTTCAGCCTATTCATACGTTTTTAGTACGTAGCATAATTTCGATTTATTTTTTATATTGGTGTATATTCTTATGAGGTAATACATATCTCTATTCTGAAAGAATTATATGAGTATTCCAATTTATGAGGCAGAAAAGGCTGACAACTTAGCAGAGCAAATTAAAGCTAATGCTAGTGTCGCTTATATTGCCCAAGTAGATAGTCATATACCTACTAAGTCTGAAATGGATTTAGCTAAGGTTGTGGCTTTTGAAACTCTTGCTACCAACAAAGACCAGTTTGACTTATATTATATAAATTCAGTTCTGGTTTCTACAGGTTGGAATAAAAACGATGATGTTTTTGATACAAGAGAAACTTGGGCTGCAAGAACTACACCTCAAGATAAACAATTTAATTTTGGGCATGACGAGAAAGACATTATAGGACATATTACTGATAACATGGTCATCTCTAGAGATGGTACTGTTGTTGAAGAAGAAAATAAACTGCCCGAACAATTTGATATTATTACTAGCGCAGTTCTTTACAATAGCTGGACTGATCCAGAACTAAAGGAAAGAATGGCTAGAATTATTGCTGAGATCGAAGAAGGAAAGTGGTTTGTGAGCATGGAAGCTCTCTTCTCCAATTTTGATTATGCTGTTGTTACACCTGATGGCTCATCTAAAACAATAGCTAGAAATGAAGAATCCGCATTCCTTACTAAGCATCTCAGAGCTTACGGAGGAACAGGAAAATACGAAGGATACGAAATAGGTAGACTATTAAGGAATATAACTTTTTCAGGAAAGGGTCTTGTTAGCAATCCTGCTAACCCACGCAGTGTGATTATCAGGGACGCTGATCCTTTCCAAAGTGAAGCTAGTGAAGCTGCTAGTGAAGCATTTTTAACTCAACCTAAATTGAGGGAGAACGAAATGTCTGATATTTTAGAAAAGCAGGTCGAGGAGCTTAAAGCTGAATTGGCAGAAACCAAGGCACACTCCGAAGCTCTAGAAACCGCAATTTCAAAACAGAAAGACGAAGAGTTCAATACTACAATCGAAGCCTTTGAAGCTACTATTGCTGAAAAAGAAGCTAAAGTTGAAGAATTGAAATCTGAATTAGAACAGTCTCAAGCAAAAATTTCCGAAGTGGAAGAAAGTCTAGAAGCTGTTCAAGCTAAATTGGACGAAGCAGAAGCTAAGATTGAAGCTCAAGAAGCTGAAGCTAAGCTGACTGCTCGTAAAACTGCTCTTATGGAAGCTGGAGCATCAGAAGAAGAAGCCGAAGAAACTTTGGCTGCTTTTGCTGACGCTACAGACGAAATGTTTGAGCAGGTTGTTGCTCTTATGAAGAAGAAAGGTAACTTTCCTCCTAAGAAGAAAGATAACGAAGAAGAGGAAGATTCTGAGAAGCCAAAAGCTTCTGAAGAAGACCCCGAAGAAGAAGAAGACGCAACTGACGAAGCAGAAGCTGAAGCAGAGCCAGAGGTTCTGGAAGAAGTCGAAGAAGAGGCAGAAGCAGCTTTAACTGACGCTGGGGACGATGAATTAGAGGACCTTCGAGTTAGCGCAAGTAGCTGGCTTGAAACTAATGTTCTTCGCACCACAGCGAACATTAAAGAGTAAAAATTTAATTCCATATAGGAGAATCTAAAATGGCTCTAAAAGCTGATAGAAATGAACTTGATGTCGATATCTCGTTCTTCATGAATGAGACTGCCGAAAAAGGTCAGATTGTTAGTATCAGTACCGTTGGTTCTGGTGCAGCAATGGACCAAGCCGGTGCTTTAGTAACAATTGCGCAGGGTGGCGCATCTGGAAGTGAAACTTACCCAGTTGGTGTTTTGCTAAATGATGTAGTAGATATTGACCTCACTCGCCAGCATATTAACTGGCACAAAGACGAAGTCCAGAAAGGTGGAAAAGTTTCCATCCTGAAGAAGGGTTATGTTGTAACTGACCAAGTTGTAGGCACGCCTGCTGCTGGTAAACTTGCTTTCATGGATGCCGCTGGTGACACTGGAAAGTTTACCTCAGTCAGCACTGCTGGTAAACGTTACATTGTTGGACGCTTTATGTCCAAGGTGGATTCAGATGGTTACATCAAGGTTGAAGTCAACTTGCCTCAAGGTACTGACCTGACGGCTGCTGGCACTGACGTATAATTAACCCTTTATTAGGAGACTATAATCATGAGTAAAATGACTAAACCTGATGCTCATTTTATCGATCTCATTCAGCGCTCTGGTAGCGCCGATAAGAATGAGGCACTCGCTGCACAGCGAGAATTGGCAGTCGCTCTAGAAACTCCCCTACGTAAGGGTGTTTTGGTGGGTGATGTTTTAGATGGTATCTTTGAAAAAATTTCAATGGCTCCCGGCACTGCTGCTGAGTTTCCACTTGATCTTTTAGCTCCCGGTACTGAAGCTGATCACGTTGCTTACACTAATCCCGGCCACGGTCGTATTCCTGAACGTGCTGTCGAAGGTGACTACGTCATGGTTCCAACTTATACAGTTGGTTCCTCGATTGATTACCTTCTTCGATACGCTCGCGAAGCCCGTTGGGATGTTGTAGGTCGCGCTATGCAGGTTCTCGAAGCTGGTTTTGTTAAGAAGATGAATGATGACGGTTGGCACACCTTGTTGGCTGCTGGCGTTGACCGAAATATTTTGGTCTATGACGCTGACGCTGCTCAAGGTCAGTTCACCAAACGTCTCATCTCTTTGATGAAAACTGTTATGCGTCGAAACGCTGGCGGAAATAGCGGTTCTTTGAATCGTGGTAGCTTGACTGATGTTTATCTTTCGCCTGAAGCGTTGGAAGACATCCGCAACTGGGGTATTGATCAAGTTGATGAAGTCACACGTCGTGAAATTTACCAAGCCGGAGATGATGGCGCTGCTATCACTCGTGTATTTGGTATAAACCTACACGACATGGACGAACTTGGTCAGAACCAAGAATACCAAGTATTCTACACTGACCAGCTTGGCGGTACTCTTGCTTCTAGTGACGACGAATTAGTCGTCGGTATTGATAGATCAGCTAATGATAGCTTTATCATGCCTGTCAAGCAAGATGTTCAAATCTTTGAAGATGATGCGCTACATCGTCAGCAAAGAGCTGGATTCTACGGTTGGGCTGAGGTAGGATTTGCCGTTCTTGATAATAGAAGAATTCTCCTTGGTTCTTTCTAATCAATCAGGCAAGCCACAGAAAGCCGTCCCCAGATTCTATTTGGGGGCGGTTTTTTTGTATATGGTGTATAATAATAGAGAAACCATAAGTTATACCTAAAGAAAAATATAGTATGACTAAAAGAAACAAAACTGATTTACAAAGCAGGTATACTACCTTATTGCCAGATAATACTTCTGGTGATATTAGCCCACAAGATATGAGGGATTGTTTTACAGATACTTCTGATTCTTTAGTATTTTGGGATGACACAGCCCCATCAAGTGTCAGTGACACATGTACTAAGGGTGAAGTAGTAGTAGCTGGTAGCGATCCTTATTTCCTGTATGTATGTGTAGCTACCAATACTTGGCGAAGATCAGAACTAGCACCATTTTAATCTTACTGGAGAGATAAATGTCAGCACTTACAGAATATCTAGAAAATAAACTAATTAATCACGTATTCAGAAATACTGCATACACAACACCCGGAACAAGCGTTTATGTTGGTCTAGTTGGCTACTATGAAAGTGGTGGAGCAAATGGACTAGAACAAGGCCTTAAGCCATACAATGGTTCTAATAAGGAACTTTCTGGCGGTAGTTATGCTAGAGTTCAACATACAGCTTGGAGAAGTCCTTACACTGTCGGAACTTCCGGTGTTATTGATAATAATACTGCTGTTACATTCCCAACTGCAACTGGCAACTGGGGAATGGTATCTGGCGTTATTATTGCTGATGCTTCTACACAAGGCAACGTTTTAATGCACGGAGCATTGACTACACCTAGAGATGTGAAGAGCGGCGACGTATTTAAATTCAACGCAAATGATTTAGATATCACGTTCTCATAATATCATCTCTTTTTAATATAGGAGATGATTCATGGCTTTAGTAGTCAAAGATAGAGTAAAAGAAACTACGACTAGCACTGGTACAGGTACAATTCAGTTGGCCGGTGCGGTAAGTGGTTTTCAGACTTTCGTCGCTGGTGTCGGTGGTACTAATACCACTTTCTATGCAATTGAAGATGCTAATGGCACTGCGTGGGAAGTAGGCATAGGTACTGTTGCCGATGCTTCTCCAGACACTCTTGCTCGTACCACCGTTCTTGCAAATAGTAATGGCAACACCAGCGCCATCACGCTGTCTAGCGGTACGCATACTGTTTTTGGAACATATCCTGCTGGCAAAGCTGTCTTCTTAGATGCCGATGGCATATTAAATGTTGACACTGCTAGTTCTGCTACTAATTCTGTAACCGATGTCTTAGTTCTTAAATCCCAATCTACTGGAACTCCTGCTGCCGGAATTGGTGCTGGCATTTCTTTTGGTATAGAAACAGCGGCGGGCAACGTAGAAACGGGAGCAAGAATTGCTGCTTTAACAACGGATGTTGGTTCAGGGGCTGAAGACATAGACTTGGTATTCTATACCATGCTTGGCGGATCTACGGCTAATGAAGCCTTACGAGTGCATGATGATGGCAATCTCACAATTGCCGGAGATCTTACTATTAGTGGTGATGATTTGTTCATGGCTACTAATACATCTGGACATATACTTGTAGCCGATGGCACTAACTTTAATCCAGTTGCTATATCTGGAGATATCTCAATCAATAGTTCTGGGGCTGTAGCTATTAGTTCCGGCGTTATCGTAAATGACGATATTAAGAGTGATGCTGCTATAGCTATATCAAAACTTGCCAGCTCAGCTATAACGGTTAGTGATGGAACTAGCAATACCGCTGTGAGTCTTGGTAGTACAATTACCTTTGCCGCTGGTGAAGGCTTAGACGTTGCGGAATCTAGCGGAACCATAACATTCTCTGGTGAAGATGCTACTGTTTCTAACAAGGGTGTTGCGTCTTTTTCAGACAGCTATTTTTCTGTAAGTAGTGGGGCTGTGTCTATTGATGACATTTATTTAAAGAATTACGAAAGCGATAGCACAAGCGGAACCATTACTGCCGGTGGCTTTACCACAACTGGTACGTGGACTTTTGACGAACATACAAGCGGCACTGTTGGTATTGTTACGGTGCAAGGCTCAAGCACTTCCTTTGTTGACAACGACACTTCGTTAATGACCGCTGCTGCTATTGCGGATAAGATTGAGGCATACGGCTATTCTGACACAGCAGGTACTGTTACATCCGTTGCTACTACTGGTACTGTTAATGGAATTACACTTACTGGTGGTACTATAACCAGTACAGGAACAATTACTCTTGGCGGTACTCTTGGCAGTATTACAGTATCGCAATTGGCTGGCGCCGCAGTTCAAACAGGCAGTGAGGTTGGTAGCGATGGGAGTTCTATTGGGGACAATGATACTAGTCTATTGACTGCTGCTGCCGTTATCAATTATGTAGAGGGAAAAGGCTACACAGCTAATACTGGTGATATTACAGCAGTAGTAGCCGGAACCCTTCTTGATGGTGGCGCTACTTCTGGCTCTGCAACCCTTAATGTCGATTTAACAGAAGCCGCTGAAGCTGCTATTGCAGATGGTGATTACATTCTTTTCTTAGACGGTGGAGCAACAGGTACACACGCTAAAGAGGCAGTTCATGATTTAGCAACGTTGTTTGCTGGGACTGGACTGACGGCAACGAACTCTGAAATAGATGTAGACGCTTCTCAGACACAAATTACTGCTGTAGGTACACTGGTTGGACTAAAACTAGATGGAGATAAAAATATAACTCCCGGTGATGGTTCGATGATTCATTTAGATACATCGACTCTTACTGATAACAGCACTTCTGGTTCGTCAACAGCTGCAAAGTTTGCTAGTGTCGCTTTTGAAGGCCCGACTTTAGCTGCTACTAATTCTTCTGTTACAACTACTGATGCCGCTACTGTATATATATCTGCTGCTCCTACTGCTGGTTCAAACCAGACATTAACAAACGCTTGGGCTTTATGGGTTGATGCTGGTAATGTTCGTTTTGATGGAAGTTTAACTTTAGGTACTGCTTTAGCCGTTGCTCAAGGTGGCACAGGAGCTACCTCTCTTAATAACCTTATAACACTTGGAACTCATACAACTGGTAATTATGTTGCTACTATAGCTGACGCTGGAAGTAGTCGTATTACTGTAGCAAATAGTGGGGCTGAAACAGCGGGAGTTACGCTTGATATAGCTGATAATGCCGTAGGGATAGCTCAGCTAGCTGGAATTGCTCGTGGTAAAATTATTGTTGGGGACTCTAGTGGAGATCCAGCCTTATTAGCCGTAGGAAGTGCTAATACTGTTTTACAATCTGACGGAACAGATGCTACTTGGGGTACGGTTTCTAACGCTATTGGTTCTACCTTGACGATGGCCTCTTCTGGCGACGGTGAACCCGTATTAACCCTTAAAACTACCCACACGACAAAGACCTCTTCAGGCGAGTTACAATTCTTGAAGGATGCTGCCGACACAGAAGACGGCGAAGTATTAGGTCAAATCACATTCTACGGGGAAGATGAAGGCAACAATAATACAGCCTTTGCTAAGATTGTAGGATCAATTAGTGAGTCTGACGAAACTGACGAAGCTGGTAAATTAGAATTTTACGTTGCTGAAAGTAATGGAACTGCTACCGCATTAACCGCCGGTCTAATACTAGAAGGCGAACATGCTACTGATGGAGAAATAGATGTTACTGTCGGCGCTGGCGCTGCGTCTGTAGTAACTATTCCCGGTCATATTGATCTAGCTGGCGATATTGATGTAGATGGAACTCTTGAAGCTGACGCTATTACTCTAGACGGCACTGCCTTGGGATCGCTTTATTCTCCAATTGCTGGTAGTTCTAGTATTCTTACTGTAGGAGCTTTAGATGCTGGTTCTATTACTTCTGGCTTTGGAAATATTGACAATGGTAGTAGTAGTATTGCTTGTGGGTCTCTTGATGTATCCGATGGAAACATAACAAGTGTTGGAGACATAAATTGTGACAGCGTGAGTGTCGATGATCCGGCTGTTGGTCTTGATATTGTTTTTGGCGGCAATACCACACTAAACAAGATGACGCTTACGGATAATTTAGCCGACGCTCTTAATATTACTGAGGGTAGTAACTCTTATATTAAAATTTGTACTACCAATGCTTCTACTGGTGACACGCCTAACGCAGAAAAAATACATTTTGGTCAGGCTATTGTCGGAGCGATAAATACCGCCACCGATGGCGGTGCAGTCACTATAGACTGTAGCAAAGGAAACTATCATGAAATTTTAATGAACGCCACCGCCACATCAATAGTATTTACAAACGCGGCTGCTGGGCAAAGAATTATAGTTAGGTTCAAGCAGCATAGCTCTCACATTGATTTAGATTCAAATGATGGTTTTGACACAGTGACCGTTAATGGAAGCTCTGCAACAGTGACATGGCCCGGAGGAACGATCCCGACATTGACGGAAACAAATGACGCAGTTGATGTATACGGATTTCAATTTCAAAGTACGGTCACTAATGTTCATGCATTTATAATAGGACAAAATTTATCATAAGATGAAACCTAAAAAATGCGCGATAGTAAGCACACCTAGATCAGGAACTCACTATTTGAGGATGAGCCTAGACAACCACCCAAAAATAAGTTGGACTGGAGAGTTTTTTAGGAAAAACACCAAATCAATATTTAAGTCATACGAAAGAATTAAAAGTTATATATACAATGATTTGTGCAGTACAGCTATAGACCACTTCGATTGTATAGGCTTTGTTTGGCACTTAACACTTGAAAGCAACTTGCATCCTTCAAAGGTAGATCATTTTATTTTATTAAAAAGAAAGAACATATTAGAACACTTATGCTCGCTGCTAATTGCGACTAAGACGGGTAGCTGGAGAGACACAAGATCAACAGAAAAAATAGAATTGAACATAGACCAACTAAAATTTTTTATAGACAGACAGGATAAGCTTTATAAAGATTTTGAAAACTGGGGAGTAAAATATAAGACTGTATTTTATGAAGACCTTTGTTCCAACTTTGATAATACAATGAATTCGATTCAGGACTATTTGGGGTTAGAGCATTTTCGTATACGACCATCCAAATTGAAAAAGCAGGAAAATAGGAAGGTACAAGAAATTATATCGAATTACGAGGAAGTAAAATGGACTTTGACAGATATGAATTTACTCTAGACTGCGATCATCCCGATTGGCTTACAGACATAAGACATGTAAAAGTCATATATGAGTTCCTAATGGCAAACGACTTTACTAGGGTCGCTGAGATAGGTTCATATTCGGGAGTCTCTACCGCAGCTTTTATTGAAGCTCTAAATCAAGGAAAAGATTTTAAGTTTCACATTGCTGAACCAAATCCCACCCGACAATTGAGAGCTTTGCTTTCTATGTGTAAGAAGCCTAGCAACATTATGCTTCATGTTCAGACAGGCGAGGATTTGTTGGAGCATTGGAGAGATTTTGATTTTGTGTTTATAGATGGAAATCACAATATAGACGGAGCAGGTGCTGAGCTACTGATGGTTCTTAGAAATCAGATCCCAACTATTATGGCTCACGATACAAATACATACGAAAGAGAAGACAGTAAACATCGCTGCAAAGGTTCTGAACTAATAGGTAAAGTTTTAAAATCTCATAAAGATTATTACTGG
>VTLG01006406.1_pt1 | contig 15422 bp, 15 predicted proteins | sample 4694571 | NCBI WGS metagenome assembly VTLG01 (sample SAMN12604809, study PRJNA352737) | marine metagenome | biome: ENVO:00000447; feature: ENVO:00000209|ENVO:00000569|ENVO:01000036; material: ENVO:00002151; isolation source: viral sequences binned using virsorter ...
GTTGGTACAGTTTATATTAAATGGTGAGCTGGCAACGGTATTTTCCCATGATAAATAGATAATAAAGTAGTCATATAGATGGCATTTAATAGAGAATTATCTCAACTTGGTTCGTTTCTGGTAGTAAATGACACTACCAGAAAGATTGCTATAACAACAACTACTGCCCCGAATGTGGGTATTGGAACTACAAATCCTCAATACAAACTTGATATTGCTGGTGATGTAAACTTTGAAGGTAAACTTTATTCTGGTGGTGATTTATTTACTGCTGGTGTTGGTATAGGATCGACCTCTGTACATCCTGGATCTGGTGATATTCTTACTAGAATTGGTGTTGGATTTACTGATATAAATTTTGTTGGAACTGGGTTAAGTATTACTGGTTATGGTAGTACTGTAGTTGTCGAATTAGGTGCTGCTTTAAGTATATCTACAATTACAACAGGAGTAGCACAAGATTTAACTTTTGTTAGTTCTGCTTCAACATCTATTCTTGGAATTGCTACACCAACAGATCCTGTTGTTTATGAACCATCAACAGGCCGAGTTGGTATTGGGACATCAACTCCTCAGTATAAATTGGATGTGATGGGAGATATAAATAGTTCGACTACGGTTAAGGTCGCAGGTGTTGATTTATTGGATGAACAAGTACGACTTGCATTTGCATTAGGATAACAATATGGCAAATACTTTCAAACTTAAAACTAAGGCAAATGTTGGGTTGACAACTACTAATGTTTATGTGGTTCCTACTGCTACAACTTCAACTGTTTTGGGAATTGCTATTGCTAATACTTCTGGTGTTAGTGTGTTAGTTGGTGTTGGAATTACAAGAACTTCTGAAGATGATGTTAATTTGTTAAAAAATGTTCCCATTCCACAGGGATCTACGCTAGAATTTGTAGAAGGTAATAAAATAGTTTTAGAGGCTGAAGATACAGTGACTGCTTATAGTGATGCTGATGCAAGTGTTGACATATGTGTTACAGTAATGGAGATGACATAACCATTTTCGTTTTATATTATGAACTCATCTGAAATAAAATTTGTCCCTAAAGGATGGGGATATGAGAAGTGGATATGTAATACTTCTGAATATTGTGGTAAGCTTTTATTTTTTGCTAAAGGTAAGAGATGTTCATGGCATTATCATCTTTTAAAGGATGAAACTTTTTTCTTACAGTCAGGTAAGATACATCTCTTTTATGGTTTTGATAATGATATAGGATTGTCTGAGAGTATAGTTTTAGAACCAGGTGATAAGTTTCATGTTCCAAGAAAGATGAGACATCAAATGTATGGTATGGAAGACTCTGAATTGTTTGAGTTCTCTACTCAACATTTTGATTTAGATTCTCATAGAGTTTTTACAGGAGATTAAGATACTGTGCTACGTTTACGAACTGATAATCCCATACCTTCTCTGCGATAGTTAGATATTGATATTTTCCTTTTAGATGTTCTGGGAATGGAATGTATTCTATTTCTCCTTTATATTTTAATGCTATCAATTCTCCAACAGTTTTGAAACTAACTGGCATACTGGTTCCAAGATCATAAATCCCAGATGGTTTATCATTATTAAGAACGACTTCTACTATATCTCCAACCCAAATAAAATCTCTTAGATACTTACCTGATCCTTCAAACAATTTTAGTTTACCTGTTTCTTTTATCTGTTGTGTAAACTTATGTACAGGACTTGCTTGATCTCCTTTTTTATCTTCTCCTTCTCCATATACATTAAAGTATCTGAAACTTTGAATGGATGAGAACTTATCTAGGTTATCTTGTATGTAATAATCTATTTGTAGCTTGGTAATAGCATAGTAATTTAATGGGGATATTTTATTAGGTGTAGTTGCCCATAAACTTTTTCTTGTATTACCATACACTGATGCAGAAGAAGCAAACTTAACATCTATTTGATGCTCTATTGCCTTTTCAAATAGTTCTATAGTGAACCAAACATTCATCCTATGAAGTTTATCTATATCTCTTTCTGTTGTATCTGAGATTGCTCCTTGATGTAATATGAGTGATACTTTATCCCAATCCTTGAAGTATGCTATCCAATCCCAACAATCTTTTTCATCTACTGTAACTATTTCTTCGTCACAATGTTCTATTAGATACTTGAGAAAATTCTGACCAATGAATCCTTTTGCTCCTGTTAATATAATCATAGATAAATACTTAAAATTATTGTGTGTTTAAATGACCTTTGGAGTATTAGGTTCTATTATACCACAGGTTAGTCTACAAGGACCAGCCCAAAAAGAAAATTTATACGTAGGTATACAGAGTTCATTAACACTCGGTAAAGTATCTATATGTAATCATGGGTTTGAACCTGCTAGGGTTCAATTGGGTTATTATGATGAGGGTATGACAGCAAGATATTTTGAATTTAATAGGACTATATGGTTTGGTGAGACATATGAAACACCTACTATACATGTAGGTGAAAATCAAATATTATTTGTTCAGACTGATCAGAATAAAGTTAGTTTCTTATTTGATGGACATACAATAGCAGATGTTGCTAATACTGTTAGGTCTGGTATTCTTACTACATTAATATCTTCTGATAAGTTTAAGAAAGTATTATATACTGCACCTGTTGCATCTCAAGCAAATGTATCATTATCTGTTGTTAACTTAGGAACGTTAGCTTCAAAGGCAAAGATAGGAATATCTACAGTTAGTGGTGCTTCTGGATTTTCAACTTCATGCTATCTTGAATATGATATTGATTTAAGTGTAGATTCTACATATAATCGTCCAGATATAAAGTTGAATGAAGGGGATTCTATTATATGTTCTTCTGACTTTGGATCAACTCTTAGTTTTACTGTTCATGGACAATTAGATTATAGAGCATCCAATGACGATCTTGATGTTCAGGGTAATGTTAGAGTAACTGGTAGTATAGGAGTAGGAACAACTGCGAATAATCAGGATTATAAGTTAGATCTTCTTGGAGATTCTCAATTTATTGGTGATGTTAATATAAGTAATAATTTAATTGTTGGTGGATTTAATGCTATCAACGAGACTGGTGGATTTAATATTGGAGTAAGTTCAAACACTTATGATGTAACGCCTGGTAATATTAAGGAAATTAATTTCTTAGGTGTAGGAAATACATTCTTTTATGATTCAGCAGATCAAAGATTAGATATTAAGATTAGTGGTGATGGAAATATTACTAATGATGATAGTCTTAAGAATGTTGCTTTCTTACATTATGGTGGATTTGAATTTGATGATAGTATAAGATTCCCACAAAAATTCCATGAGATATTTTCGCATGAGGATGCTGCTGTAGATATTGAAGATGGTGTTAATGTTGATATTGATGAAGATTGTTTGTTAGTTGTAACTGATAAAAATACATTTGATACTTTTGCTACAGAGATTCAGAAAACTAATTTCTTGAGTGCGACTGGATTTAGGGATAATATTAGATGTGTGTTTGATTTTGATGCAACACTAACTTCTGCAAAGAAAGTTGGTTATGTTATGATACCTGATCAATTTACTGATGAAATTGATTGTGATATTGAACCAGGATGTACAGTTTCTATTGGTGATATGTGTGTTTTAATTGTTGGAAGTTTCTCTGGTGCGTTTGCTTCTGATCCTATTAAGAATGATTTACGTAATCCTTACTTCTTACAAGGCGGACTTTATTAAAACCATCTAATCAATTCCCATTATAAATAATCAAAGAAAAAATTGTATCTACGGATAAATTAGTATGTCAACTTTAAGAGTAGATAATATTAAGTCCAGAACAGGAACTGAGGTCAATATTCCAGCAGGACAATCATTGGTTGTTTCTGGAATTGGATCTATTATTGGTGAATTAAAAGTTGGTGGTGGTATTACAGTAACTGGTGCTGCTAATGTTATTGGAGATTTAAATGTTCCTTCTGGTAACTTAACTGTCGGGGGAAACCTTAGTTTAACAGGAGATAGTTCCTTTAATTTACCATCTGGTATAGGAACATTTGGAACTGTTGGTGCTGGTGATTCTATATTTGCTGGAACAACAACTAAAGTTTTTCTTCATGGTGATAATCCTTCTGGTAATTTACAATTAAGAAATTCTTCTGGAGTTAGATATGGTGTTGATGGACCAACTCCAAATTTAATTACAGCAGATGGTAATCTTGCTAGTAATACAGTTTATTTTGTAGATACTAGTGGTGAAGCAAGTGTTGGTGGTAGTATTACAGTAACTCTTCCAGAAATACCTGCTATTGGTGATTATATACAAGTTTCTGATTATAAGGGAACATGGAGTGATGCGAACTGTGTTGTAAAAATAAATGCTTCTGCTGTAGGAGCAGCAGCAGTTATACATGGAAAGCAAGAAGATTTGGAATGTAATGTTAAACACGCAGTTGCGACATTAACATATACTGGTATAAGTTCAACTGGATGGATCGTTAAGTAACATGGCAAACAAATTATCTACAATTTTTGGATCTGATAGTGGTGGTGGAACTGCCAGTGCTTACGTTGATACTTCAGCATTTCCTTTAATAGATTATCAAGAGGTTCGTAGTTCTCAATTCTCCACTGGGGATGGTGGAATAAGTGGTTGGAATCAATATGCTCAGAATATTAGTAATATTGGAGACTTAAGCAAAGCAAGTGCGAATCAGTTTGGATTTAACTTTCAGTCTACTAATGATCAGGATACCAATAGAATTTATCATACTATTGTTCCATTTCAAGTTGATGATAATGGAAATATATCACTTGGAACAGCAAGTACTATAGAAAATAGTTCTGGAACATCTGTATCAACTACTTTTTGTCGTAGGGGATTTAATAATACTACACCAAACACAATAGGTTCTGGTAATATTCCTGGTAATTGTGCTGGATTTATTTCTTATGGCAGACAGTATTGGGCTGGTGGTTATCAGATGATGTCATGGGGTGGAAGAATTAATAATAGCAATACTGTTGCTACTCATGATAGAAATAATTATTCTGATTATACTAGTAGTTACCCACATCCAAATGAAGGAACATTTGGTATGACTGGAGGGGGAAATAACACTCCTTATTATAGTATTGTAGGATATGATGGTAACTCATATAACTATTGGTCTGGTTGGTATTATAATAGTGGAAGTTATCCATCTCATTGGACTCAGAACCAGTTAGCAACTTATAGTTCTACTTCTGGTTTCCATAATTATCCACAAGCTGATGATAGTATATGGGATTGGGCTGGTTGGTATAAGTATTACTATACTGGTGATCAGTTTGGTTTTGGTACAGTTACTACTACTAGTAACCAAAGTAACCAGAATAGTAACAATAGAACTATGTGGCCAGGTTACAGAAATGGAACTAACTGGTATACAACTGGTTGGAGATTTAAGTCTGATCTTGCCATAATATTTGATTATCAGCATGGAAGATTCTATACTAATAATCCTGCTAATAATTCTATGGATCAGGGTTATGGATCTCCTTTAAGTATTGATATGAATGATCGTAATGATTTCAGATTAAGGGATGGTAACTTCTGGAGAACTAATAGAGGTGGTTGGAATGAAAGGAATAGAAAGCCTTGGATTGAACCAGAAACTGTTGGAAGTAAATCAACAATTGATGAACTTGTTTATGATGGTTATGAGGGATTTGTTATTAGAAGAGTTACATGGGATGCATCACTTAGTAAATTGAAATCAAAAATCATTTATCATAAGCCAAATACTTATGGTAATAGAACAGATTATGAATCTAATGGTTTTAATCCTGAATATGCACAATGGTGTCGTGCTGGTGCTAGTAACAATATTTTAGTTACTTGGGAGTATAGGGATACTCCTGCAGTGTTTATGATTAGAACTTATGATATAACTAATATGTTAAATAAGTTAGAATTGGCAACAGATCCTGAGTAATTACTATGGCAGATTTTACATCGCTTTCAAATTTAAATAAAAAAGTTAAAGAAGCTTTAGAGGCTTATCCATCACTTTTAGTAGAAACATCTCCTTATGTTAAATTAGGACTTGAGGATAATGTTCGTGCTTATTATCAGGAATTAATTACTTTAGAGGAAAAAGCAGTAGCTATTGGATATACAGCTGTAAGTATGCCATCTCCTGTTGGTATTGGAAGTTCAGCAAGAGCTGATCTAGCAAAATTAATATAATTAATAATATTAATTAAGGGGGTAAACAACTATGTACATAGGAAGATCCCACGAACAGGGTGGATTTATAAAATTAGATCCTATTGCCGATCAGTTTGATGGTAATAAGCGTAATTTTAGTACTTCAGTAGGAGGTACTCCTTTTTATGCGAGTAGTCCTTTTTCTTTATTGGTGTCATTGGATGGTGTTGTATTAGAACCAATAACATCTTTTACTATTGTTGAGAGTTCAATAGAACTTTCTTCAGCACCATCTGCTGGATCTACATTTTTTGCTGTTGTGTTAGCAACAACAAACTCGCAAGTATTGTCAACAATTAGTGTTGGTGCTAGAGCAGGATCACAAACTCTAGATCTTCATGGTAAGACAATGGCTATAGGAACTAGGAGTGGAAGTAAGATTCCTGTTGGTTTCAACCTAGCATAAATAACAAAAAAGCTTTCTGAATATAATGGCGAATAGAGTTCCCTTAATAATTAATACGAATGCCAATCAGATTCAAGAGCTAGCTGTAGGAGATCATTTAGATTTAACTGGTTCTGGAATTAGTAATGCTGGTATTATAACTGCTACAAAATTTGTTGGAGATGGATCTCTTTTAACTAATATTGGTGGTGGTGCTGCTGCTTTATCAAATGTTGTAGATGATGTTACACCGCAACTTGGTGGTAATTTAGATATTAATAATAATATAATAAATGGTTCTGGTACTATTTCTATTAGTGGTAATATACAGGCAACATCATTTACTGGACCTTTAATTGGTAATGTTACTGGTAATGTTACTGGTAATGCTGATACTGCGAATAGTGCTAATACTGCGACTACTGCTACTAGTGCTGCTGGATTAACTGGAAGTCCAGCAATACAAGTAGCTAGTATTGTTGTTAGTGGAAATATATTAGCAGATACTGTATCTGTAGCATCCACATTAACTTATGAAGATGTAACAAATATAGATTCTGTTGGTGTTGTAACTGCGAGAACAGGTATTAAAGTTCTTGCTAATGGTATTGATGTTGTTGGTGTTGTAACTGCTACATCATTCAGTGGTGATGGATCTGGTTTAACCAATCTTCCTAGTGATGTTGTTAACGATACAACCCCACAACTTGGTGGAAACTTAGATCTTAATAGTAAAGATATTACAGGAACTGGAAATATTGATATTACTGGAAACCTTGATGTTTCTGGTACTTCAACTTTCGGTGCTAATGGATCTATAACAAGTGGTGGTAATTTTACCTTAAGTGGTAATGGACTTGCAGTTACAGGATCAACAACAGCAGTTGGAGAATTTATTGGAGCTACACAACCTACTGTTCAAATTACTCAGACAACTGATAATACAGATTTACAACTTAGGGCAAATGCTACTGGTGGTTTAGTTAGAACTGCTGGAGTATTTCCTCTTATTTTTGGAACTGCTCAAGAAGAAAGACTTCGCATCCACGAATCAAATGCATTTGTAACTGTAAATAATGGTAATGCAGAAGCTAACAGTGCTTTAATTTTAAGTAAAACTGATGCTGGATATGCAAAACTTGAATTTGATGTTGGCACGAGTCAAAAAGCATATGTTGAATTAGATGCTAGTGAAAACCTAGTTCATTATGGAGCAGCAGGAACCCAACAACAATTTTATACTGATGGATCACTTGCTTTAACTATTGATACCTCACAAAACTCCACGTTTGCTGGTTCGGTTACATCCAACGGAATAACTCAATATATGCTGCCAACGATTGCGAATGGCGGTCAACTTGGTTATGATGATGGCACAAAGAGTTTGAGATTGTATTCAAACTCTTCTACTAGCTCCGATGCTAAGGTACAATTCCACTTTAATCAAAGTAGCACTGCAGGTATTACTTTTAACCAAGATAGTAGTGCTACTTTCGGTGGATTATTATCAGATACTAGTGGTGAATTGAGAAAGGTTTTCAATTACTCCATTGGAACTAACGGACAGCTCAGTCAAAATAGTGGAGGATGTGCTTTAAGTACTGGAAATGGTCTTTACATCCAATCTAGGTCAGCAGGATTTATTCAAACTGTTATAAATGATAAAGGTACTCAGATATCTTTACTTGTTTCAGGAATTGATTTATATCATACAGCAGATGGAACACTTTCTACGGATAGTAACGGTGTTGTCTTCAAAATGGAAGGAAGAGGAATGGCTACTTTTTATTGGAAGGATAGTACCACTGTTTATATGTCTGGTACACAAATATCAACTTAAAATAATATGTTACAACAAATACTTTTAGGTGCTGGTCCACCACCTTCGTCTGGAAGTTCTGTTACTTACCATACTGATAATTTAGTTCTCAATTTAGATGCTGGTGTTGCATCAACTTGGAGTGGTAATACTTTGCAAGATCAAGTGGGATCAGGTGATTGCGTGTTTGCCAATCCTTCATACACTACTGATTATGGTGGTGGTGTTAGAATACCTAACTCACCCAATTGGGATGGTGGAACTTTTACAACGCCAAACATTGAATCTTCTAACCAAACTTGGGAAATATGGACAAACTTTACTCATGCTACTAGTGGTTATAGTGATTATACTTACTTAGTACATAATAATTCTGCTAGTACCAGTACTGGTGCTTCCTACCTTACCATAGGTATTGACCCCAATAGTTATTATGCTGCATTTAATGGTACATATCACAGTATGTCTTCAGGAATTAGTGGAAACTATTATAACAGTAATGGTAATAATACTAATTATCACATTGTTATAACTTGGGATGGAACCACACAAAGGTCATATTATCAAGGTGCAAATGTCATTAATTATCAAGCTGGTAGTGGACACCCTGCACAAAATTTTTCTAATACAACAACAATTGGTGCTAACAATTATGATAATACTTACAATTATAGAGAATCAGTTGGAACTTTATATTCATTGAGAATTTGGGATAAAGTTTTAACATCTGCACAAATACTAGCAAACTATAATGGAAATAAAGCAAAGTTTGGATTATAAATCAATTAATTTTAATCATACTAAATAATACTATACGAAATTATACTTAAGATGCCTTACGTTGGTAGGTCTCCTGAAACTACTGCTTCTACATCAACCGCAGCAGAAACTAAGTTTATTGCTGTGGCAAGTGATTTTACTGTTTCGAGTAATAAAAAATATATAGTTGATACGACTTCATCTGTAGTTACCATAACTCTACCTTTGGATAGAGAGATTGGTGATTCTATTGAGATTGTGGATGCCGAGGCAACATGGGAGATAAATAATCTTACCATCGCATCTCAGGGTGGAGATACTTTTAAAGATTTTTCTGGTATAGTTAATTCACCTTTAATTTGTGACGTTGGAGGTGCAACTTTACTCTTGATTTGGGAAGGAGACAACTGGAGGTTAATCGCATGAGTCCTTTATATCTTAGTGGTAGTATGCTATCTGGTTCCAGTGGTGGTAGTAGTGGTGGTGGTGGTGGACTGAGGTTCGACCAACAGGATAAATTTTATGTTCATGCGTTACGTAGAGATGGTTCTGGTATGCTTAGATATACTAAGCAAAAGACTAATGATCCTGGTATAGTTGATGTTTCTCATCGATTAGATGGGTCACAATTACCTGGATTTTTAGAAGGTATAGATTATGTTGATGAAACTACTGAAAATAAAGAGTATTTAAATCATTCAGCAGATAAATATCAACAGTATAGGTTTGATTTCCGCAAACTTTCATATTATATTGATGCAGAGGGATATCTCGTCGCACAATTCGGTGATTATGATTATTCGGTAGGACCCAAATAGGAGTTAAAAAAACAAATGGCTGAATTCAGGATTGGTAGACTTAAATTTAATTGGCGAGGTGACTGGCTAGTTAATACCGCATATGTTATTGATGACATAGCAAAGTTTGGTGCGAATACGTATGTTTGTATAGAGAATCATACATCTCCAGCAACTGATACCTTATTCTATGCTCAAGATGCTGGAAAGTGGAGTTTACATACTGAAGGTCTTGCGTTAAAAGGTGATTGGGTTCCAAATAGTTTTTATAAAACAAATGATGTAGTTAAGTATGGAAATACTCAGTACAGGGTAATTGCTCCCTATAGTGCTGGTGCTGCTTTCAATACTTATGATGGTAATAGTCAATTAGTATTAGAAGAATATATACAATCGTTTAATTTTGAGAATACTTGGAGTAGTAGTACTGAATATCAAGTAGGTGATGTAGTAACATATGGTGGATATAGTTATGTTGCGAAAACTCTTCACACCAATAAACCACCAGCTACACATACTACTAATGATTGGGATATTTTAACCACTGGTTTTAATGTTATTGGTGAATGGAATTCAGGTACTCAATATCTTCAAGGTGATGTTGTAGTCTTTGGTGGATCTAGTTATGTTGCTATAATTAACAATACTAATCAATCTCCAGCAGCAGGTGGACCATCAATTTGGAAATTAGTTGTTGATGGAATTTCTTGGAAAGGTAATTGGGATTATGCCACTACCTATAAGAGGGGAGAATCTGTAAAGAGATTAAGTAATAGTTATATTGGTATTGCTACTAGTGGTAATTTAAACCAAGACCCTGCTACTGATGCTAACGGTACTTATTGGAATGTGTTAGTAGAAGGTGCTGCTAACAATGTTATGACAAGTACTGGTGACTTGGTTTATTATACATCTGGAGCAACAAGACTTCCTGCTGGTGCTGGTGGAGAAGTATTATCTATAAGTCATTCTGGAGTTCCACAATGGCAACATAATAGTACAACTCATGCAGTTTATTATGTAACTGAAGAAGGTGATGACGCAAATGACGGTTCAAATATTACTCAGGCATTTGGTACACTTAAACATGCTTGTGGTATAGCAACTGGTCCTGCTACGATTTATGTAAAGGCTGGACAATATAAAGAACAACTTCCAATTATTGTTCCTACTGAAGTTTCAATTGTTGGGGATAACTTAAGAACATCAAGAATTTTACCTGATACTGGAGATTCTCACTATCAGGAGATAACATTATCAACTCCTCCAGCTTCTACACATACTGTTTCTAACGCAAGTTATACTCCTGCTACTGGAGATATGGAGTTGACTATAGGTACTCATCTATTCCAAGTTGATGACAGTATTAATATTGCTGATGAATCAATAACATTTAGTTGTAACTTTGATGGTGCTACTGGTGCTGCTGCCGAGAAATCATATCCAAGACCAATGGTTGGTGGTCAATCTCCCGATTACATTACTGGTAAAAACGTTAAGGTAATCGCAGTTACTTCTTCTACCATTACAGTAAACGTTAATAAGAAGAGAGGGGAAGCAATTAGTAATTCTAATGTTCATACATTTGTTAGTGCTACTCCTAATGGAATTACTAAATCTGAATTTGTAGTTTCTTTAGGTAAGACAATTACTAATGCTGCTGGTACAAAGACTTGTATGGCAGTGAAAACAAACTATCATGAAGATATTATTCATATTCTTCCATTAACTGGTGGTCTATGGACAACTTCTGATCAGTGGAAGAATACTGATGGTGGGGATATTCCTATTACTAGTGTTGTAACAAGACCTAATACTGAATCAAATATGTTCTTGATGAGCGATAAGACAATGCTCAAGGACTTATTGATGGAAGGATTGACTGGTTTTGTTCCAGCATCTCAAGCTGCTCAACTTGCTGGTGAAATTAGTGGATCAATGATTACTGGAACAGGATTCTTCCCAGATTTGGTTGGAACAACTGTGACAGGAACTAATGTTATTGCTGGAACAAAGGTTAATAACTTTATTTCAAAGACTCAGATTGAGGTAGATAGAATTCAAACAGTTCCTTCTACACAATTAACATTTACTGCTACTCCAGATGATCCTAATAATGCAACTGTTAAAGGTGTTTATGTTGCGTTAAACCCAGCTACACCTATTATTAAATCACCTTATGTATCAAACTGCTCTTGTAAATCTACTGGTGGTGTAGGAGCAATTGTTGATGGTGGTGTTCATAGACAATTTGCTGAAGATGGTATCAATCCATCTAACAAATCAATTGTTATGGACTCATTTACTCAGATACATGATGGTGGTATGGGATTCTGGATTACGGATGGTGGAACATCAGAATTAGTTTCTTCATTCACATACTATTGTCATATAAGTTATGCTTCTACTCGTGGTGGTAGAATAAGATCTCTTGCTGGAAACAGTTCATGGGGTAATTATGGTATTGTAAGTTCTGGATACAAGAGTTCTGAGAAAGCACAACAAGGAACTATTGAAGGTTTAATTATTGAGCATGATGAAACTACTAGAGTTGGAAATGTTAATGGATTCTCTCTTAATGAAAGAGTTAAAGGTCAAACTTCTCAGGCACTAGGATATATTAATAGTGTTCAGGGAATTAAGAAGCAAAAACTTTATTACTCATTAATAACTGCTGGACCTGTAAGTGCTGGTGGAACTGGTTTTGTTGCTGGTGAAACAATAGAAGGATTAACTTCAGGTGTAACTGCTGATCTAATTGCTTCTGATAGTTCTAACAGAGGTCAGGATGGAAGAACATTAGTTATTGCTGGACTTACAACTGCTGTAATTGAAAATGGTAGTGTTCAGTTTGTAACTGGATCTGGTAATGGTGGTCATAATAACAACACTATTACTGGTGCTGATCCATTTACATTTGTGATTAGTGGTGTAAGTAGAGTTGGTGCTGATGGAAGAGGATCTATAACTATTGATAGAGGTCAGTGGTCAACTACAGGTGCTGCTCATACTGGTGCTATTACTAATATTGTACATTATCCTGACCAGACAACTTCAACTGCTACATTACTTACTCCATTATATGCTAATGAAACAACCATAAATGTATCTACAATTACTGGATTTAACCCTAATGAATTTGTTCTACTTGGTGGTAATGAATTATGTAAGATATCTTCATTCCCAACATCAAACTCAATTATAGTTACAAGAGCAGTTCATGGTGCTGCTATAGCAGGTGATTATTCTACTGGTGATACTATTGTTTCTATTGGTGCTACTAGTGTTGTGGCAGAAGCTGAAACCTTTAAGGATTTTGAAGCTTCTGATGTTCAATTTAGAGCAACTAAGGCTTCTGTATTCATTCAAAATGATTACTATAAGATTGAAGATGAGTTTGTTAGGTGTATTGGAGTAGTACCTGATACTGAAGGATTAACTACTCTGACTTTGGTTGAAGATAAAGCTGCTCAGTGTTATGACGAACAGAATATTAATATAAGATATCTCTTTAGTCAGGCACGATTGACTGGACATGACTTCCTACAAGTAGGAACTGGTGGAACCACAACTACAAATTGGCCAGATGTTCCAACACAAGCTGCTGCTCAATCTCAGGAGATTAATGAGAGTTATCCAGGTAGGGTATTCTATGTATCAACTGACCATGAAGGTAACTTCCGTGTTGGTAGATACTTCCGTGTTAACCAGGCAACTGGATCAGCAACATTGAATGCTAATGATTTTGATCTATCTGGTTTGACTAACTTACAACTAGGTTCAATTGGTGCTCAGTTAGGTGCTTCTATTAATGAATTCTCAACTGATGGCACAATGTCACAGAACAGTCCTAATAAGTGCCCTACACAATCTGCTGTGAAGACCTATGTTGATACAAATATAACCAATTTGACCAATGATACTAACGTTGGAATTGCTAGTGCTCAGAGAGATGCTTTAAATCAGGCATTCTTTATTGGATTGAGTGCTTAATAATTAGGACCTATAAATACTACAAGAAGAGGAACACTTTTAAAAAATGGCATCTGGAATTTTAGGACAAACTACTTTGGTTGGTGCCACAACCACCACAGTATATACAGTTCCTGCATCTAAATTGGGTGTGTTGAATATTAACATTGTTAATCGTGATACGACTAACTCTGCTAATGTGAGAGTTGCATTAACAGCAGCAGCAGAACCAACAGATGGGGAATATATTGAGTATGGAGCTGAAATTCCTGCTAAAGGAGTTTTAGAAAGAACTGGTATAGCATTACAAGCAGCAAAAAATGTTGTTGTTTATGACGCACAAGGCACTTGCAGTGTAAGTGTATATGGTTTAGAACAATCAGCATAAGGAGAGTATTTAAAAGATGGCAAGATTTTTAGGAACTGCTGCTGGTCGTGCTGAAGGAGGTGGATCTGGTGGTGGATTATTTACTAAGGCAAAGGTATTTACGAATGCTGGAAGTACCACTTACGATGTTCCTAGTGGAACTAAACATGTAAAAGCATACGTTGTTGGTGCTGGTACTAATTATAGGGCTGGACTCTATTGTTTTCATAGTGAAAACTGTGCTTCAGGTGTTAACTTCCCTACAAGATACTATTGTGCATGTTTTTGTGGTCATTTAACTGGTGCTGGTGGTGGATATTCTGAAAAGCTTTGGACTGCTAAGGATGATCAGATTGCTGGTAAGCAATTAACTATTACTGTTGGATCGCAAGGTGGTCAGTCAGCAAGTAGTGTAGATGGAACTGGATTAACTGCTGTATCTGCGGCAAATGCTACAGACACAACTTATACTTGGGCATGTACTAATAATGATCAAGCAAGAGATAACTCTCAAGATAATCCAATAGAAGGTGGATTCCAATTACCTGTCTGTGGATATGCTAATAATTTTAATGGATATGTTAACGATGGTGGAACTGCTAGTGGTGGAGACATAAACCGTACTGGTGGTCAGGGTAAAATGATCCCTGAATGGATTTATGATGGTTATCTGGATGCTTACAGCACCGACCTAAGTGGCGGTGGTGGAGGTGGCGGTGGCGGTTCCGTCAATAAGAGCTCTTGTTGGGTAAACCCTGTCATGTGTTGTAGTTGCTGGAGAGCTTATCATTACGTATATGGAAGTAACTGCTGTAATCCTGCGTGGACTGGTACAAGTTGTACTTGTTATTATCTCTGTACTTATATTAGTAATCTATGTGCATATACTGGAGGAGGAGGTTCAGGATTCTCAGGAACTCCAAGAAAAGAAGTTGCTTTCCTTTATAGGGGAAATCAAAATATATTAGATAATGTAACCTCTCGCACAGATGGACGTGGTAGTTGTGGATCATATAGTGTTGGATCTGCTGGTGCTCCTAAGAATGCTCCTGGTGGATCATCATATGGTTGGACTGGAACACCAATAGATGATGTACATACAGCAC
>VTLG01010388.1_pt1 | contig 15419 bp, 25 predicted proteins | sample 4694571 | NCBI WGS metagenome assembly VTLG01 (sample SAMN12604809, study PRJNA352737) | marine metagenome | biome: ENVO:00000447; feature: ENVO:00000209|ENVO:00000569|ENVO:01000036; material: ENVO:00002151; isolation source: viral sequences binned using virsorter ...
GTGCGTCGAGCCGGCTGGCTTGGCTAAGACTGTGCCAATGACTCGCACCATTTCTGGAACACTTCGCGCGACTCCTTGACACTCAAGTCAAACGTCTTTTGTAACATAGTCGGCGCCCACATCATATTCATAGTGCCACCATCTCGTAAATCAGTCAGGTATTCAAAATATTCGTTCATAGTTCTTTCCATCCTTCGCCTTCTTCAACCGGCTTTTCTCTAGGTAAAATCTGTACACTATAGCGACCGTTTCCGATGCCGCCTAATGTCTTCACGGCTATGCTGCCGCTTTCCTCTTGGTCAACCCATAACGTAACCACTAGGTCATCAAATAGGTCTCGCACTTCCACGACTCCGATTTCAATACTTCCATCGAATCGCATATCCTTACCGTTCATCTTCCATTGTGGAATCATAGTTCTTCCCCTTCATTATCAGACCAAGACCAACCAACCCAATCGCCATCGCTTGGCGGTGCTAAGTCCCAAAGTCCACCGCCTTCGGTAGCGCTTACTACATGCGGCTCAATCTCGTGAATGTTGAACGTCCCGAACTCGTGAGCGAATCCCATAACGAAACCAAACATATCACCGTTTGCGTCAACCGGCTCTAACTGCCAGTATTCCCAACCATTCTTTAACAGATACCATCCGTGAACGTCCCATTCATTACCAGCGTTATCGTAAACCTTGCGTGTTGTTTTTGCTTTTAACATATCTCAATTTCCTTTCAGTTCTGATTCTTCCCAGCTGTTACCGTTTGCAATACTTGGTTTGTCAGTACCGCCGATTAGCAAATACTGTTTGCCTTCTTCGGGCTTGTCTTGTTTCTTGGGTTTGTAGATTTCATCATTCCAAGGGTCTTGGTTTAGTCTGTAGTAATTTCGTTTACCCATAATTAAAATTCCTCCTCTATCTCAACAGTCAATTCGTCATCGTATAGCGAACCACAAACGCCATTCTCCGACCACGATAAAGTAAATAAGGCGTTTCCGTCTGCGTCTTTTATGGTCAGGCCTCGCACAGAGTACCATATCGAACCATCTTCATCCGCACACATCCGAAGCGTTTCGTTTTTCATCTCGAACGATTCCGTTCCGTCTATGTCGAAAAGCTCTAAGCCTTCTATGGCTCTTTCATCTGCAACTATCATAATCTTTCCTTTTCGTTTCGTTTAGTTTCTATACTAATATTTTACCATCGTTTGGTTAGATGTCAAATTCTTTTTATTAGAATCTTCCTTCTAATCCTCTTAGACCGTGTTGGTCGTGTAGCACATCCCAAGCCGATTGGGAAGCGTTCCACTCATCAACAGACATTCCAAACAACTCGTTGACTGGAACGTTAACACGTTCATCAACTTGGTTGTCGTTTTCGTTTTGGTTTTGATTTTCGTTACTCATAATCTTTCCTTTTGTTTAACTTCTTAACTATATATATTATCGTCTAAGGGTGTGACACGGTTGGTCACTCTGCTCATATTTCTTTATAAATTTTAGGGTTTTTTCTGTCTGCCAGTCGAGCTTCTAATTCTCGCATATACTGCCAGTTTTCTTCGATAGCTTGCCAAGCCGCTTGGCTGTCTTGGTCAATCAGTGTCCGATTGGTCTTGTAAAGCTCATCGAGCTTAGCCACGATATTGGCGATGATTCTTTGGTTGTCTTCTTTGGCTACTAGGTAACGATTATTCATTTTATTTCCTTTTGATTAAGATAACCCTATTATAACATATATCGGCTAGTTTGTCAATAGGTCTTTAGCCTTTTTTCAATATTTTTAGGGGTTTTATTTTGCGGTGTGTTTGCTTCAGCGTGCCGGCTGATAGACATCCCGTGAATATATTCGCGTGTCGCTTCTTGCTCGCGTTGTGTTTTGCTATTGCTATTTGTTTATTGTTCATCATTTTCTTAACTCCTTATATATATATTATCGCATATGGTCGTGACACGGTTGGTCACTCGCTCCGCATTTTCTGAAAATAATATAAAGTATTTTTGCTTATTGAGACCCAGTCTCAAAAGCGGGCCGGGCCTTTTTTTCGCGAAAGAGGTACCCAGCTTTAGCGGATAGGGTAGGCCGAGACTATACGCATTCCATGCTGTACTCATGTTCTGCTATTGAGTAGTCGGTACAGTTGAATACTGGTATGCCGTCCACTATAACCTCGTACACCTCACAGTGTTTATTGTGTACAAGCTCAACCAATCGGCCTGTATTATCTGCCTCTGATTTGAATACTATAAAATCCATTACTCACACCCCCAAGTTTCACAGGCGCGTTGTTTAGCTTTACAGTAAGCCGCACGACTTTCGGCAAAGGCTGGAACTTCCCAATGCTTATATCGTTCGTTCCAAACGATTTCGACATCGCCATGAGCTTCAATGAAACTCTGCTTGTTGAAGTCGTTAGTAAACAGTCTGTGAGAATCGCTATTAGGATTCTCTACCGATGGTGATTTCGGCCAAGCTGCTGGTTGTAAATCTGAAACTCTCATATCGTTTTCCTTATATTGTTTTCGTATATTGTAAACACTAATGGTAGTGTGACTATTGAGCATAGAATGATTTCTGTTATCATATTATTTATATTCCCCTGCAACACTAAGCAAGATAGAATTTCCTTTGTTGTCTTTAATGCTGTCGTTGTACATGGCAACAACGTAACCATCTTTAATATAATTGTTACGCAATGCCTTAGCGGTTTGGATATCCTCAGCGAAATCCTGCTTGTAAACTTTGCGTTGAATCATTAGGTCTAATCTAAACATCTTATTTCCTTTTCTCTTATGCTCTTATTATATTATATATATCGGCATTTGTCAAAAGAATTCTTTAACCTTTTATGATGTTTTTCAGGATATCTTTTCTATCCCAAAGTAATTGTAATTCCTGCATAACAATACTTTTATTGTATTGTCCTAATTCCTTACCGTACTCAGTAACCTTCTTTTCAATTTGTCGGTCTACTTTGAACAGTTCTAATTTTGCTTCGTTGCGAGTCATGTTGTGTTCCTTTCGAGAACGTTGTTTAATTGTTATACTAGTAGTATACCATAAGTATCGACATTTGTCAATACCTATTACATGATTTTCTGTAAATAAATCAATAATTCTTTTACATACCATCCTACTACAAACATGCCGAATGCAGACATAATAGCTATGCCATGTATACCAAATTCTTTTCTTAGCTCAATCATCTTGTCAATCATTCTTAATTCCTTATTAGTTCTTAATTGTTATATACTAAGTATATACTATATATCGTCATTTGTCAATAGATACTTAACAATAAAATAAAAATAATTATAACTTTTTATCCTTATTGAGACTTAATCTCAAAAGCGCGCCGAGTGCTTTTTTTGCTTGTGTTTCTTGTGAAAAGTCGTTTGGCGCAGAAAATTCTCAGGTTTATCCTTATGTTTAAGGTAGGACACCTAGTTTTATCTTCAAAGCGTTAACTTCCCTACTTACCCTAAAAGTCTGGGGAGGTTCAAACACAATCTCGACAAATCCATATCAATGTATTACCCAATCCTCTCCACTCGCCGCTCAGATTCGCACGTTTTTGAAAGTTCCTGTGTCTTTTAGTAGTGTATGAGTGTATAATATAACAGTTAGATTGTTATAGAGATGAAAAAGGTACAGAAAATGACTGATAATAAAGATAAATGTGACAAAGTTGATTCTGAATTGCACTGTAAAGCAACGGCAGAACTAAACAGTCAGATTGTTGATGAGTTGATGGCAGAAGATAAGTCACTCTCAGAACTTCTAGAAAGAGACGAAGATGGTGAAGAAAGAGAAACAGAGTAGATATCTGCACGGCGGATTAAACTTTGGGTTCTCAATACCACGAATGAGTGCAACTCGAATAGTATTCCTGCACCACAAAGGGTATGAGAGCGGAGACTACCGCCTAGACAAGTATTGCACCGAAGAAACATGCTTAGAAACGGTCGTAGGCATGGACACGAGGTTTTACTACCAGATACAGGAGTATAGTCAAGGAATTCTGTTATCTTGGGAGAGAGGTGTAGGCTATTTAGAGAAAGAAAACGAACTTGTTTGCTTGATTAGGGAAACTCCCGTAAAATACTGGTCTGGTGGAGAAGCAGAGCCTGCATACTACAGACCCAAGTCAAAAGGTAGAAAATATAAAAGAGACAGCATACTCGTTGTTCAGTCCGTAAGCCCCAAAGAATTCCGAGAAGCCACAGCCGCCCCCTATTCTGTAGTAGCAACAATGGAACCGCAGAGACTCACGCCGGTTCAACTTGAAGAAAACACGCTTTTGGGAAGAAAAGACGACATTATTCAGTCTATTGACCGAGAAGAACTCGTAGAAATGTATGATCTTGAGAATTTAGCTATAGATTCTCTTACAAAGACACAAAAACAGCTACCACTCAAGGCTCGCCGCGTTGATCTCACACGAAAAGACTCCGTAATCTCGGCTCCTGTGCTACGAGCGACACCAGATAACTACGATGAAGACACAAAACCACCCGCACAGCAGGGAATGATCATATATAACACCGAAAAAAGCTGCTTGCAATTTTATAATGGAGAAAAATGGGTAACTTTAAAGGAATGTGAGGAAGATTAATGCATATTCCTGATAATATGACAAAAGATCAGGTCGTTGATCAAATAAATATAGTTGTAAATAGAATCGCCCCTAAGTACACATTCTATGGATACCAAGCAGACGACCTCAAACAAGAAGCATTTATCATCTGCATGGAAGCATTACCGAGATATGATGCCAAAAGACCACTAGAAAACTTCTTATCGGTACATTTATCCAACAGATTAAAGAATTTTGTACGAGATAACCACTTTCAGGCTAACGAAGAGGAAAAAGCCAAGGTCGTTATGCCCGGACAGCTAGCAAACGAAGAATATTTGCTAGATACTAGAGAAGAATACATAGAAGACCTAGATTATAAACAAATGCAGAAGGTATTAGACATAAAATTACCCGCATACTATAGAGCAGACTACCTTAAGATTATAAATGACGTATATGTACCCAAAAAGAAGAAAGAGGAAGTATTATTTATTATACAAACAATATTAGAGGAACATGGGTATGAAGAGGGGTAGACTATCTAACGAAGAAGCCCGCTATATTACAGAAAACGCAAACAGTATCTCAGTCGAAGAAATAGCTGAGAATCTGGATCGCAATCCATCCATGATTGAGAACTTTCTTAAAAAGAACTTAAAGATGGGGCTTTCTGAGTTTGAGCAGGCCGCTTACGAGCTAGAAGACCGTCCGTATTGGGTAGAGCTTGAACAACAATTTACAGAGGACGAGCTAGAGCTTTTCAAGTACCACTGGAGCAGAATCATCAGTCAGTTTAAAGATGATGTGTTTCCAACCGAAGAGTTGCAAGTTGTGGACGTGATTAAGTTAGAAATGTTGATGAACAGGTGCCTCAAGCAGAATAAAGAGAACATAGATCAGATAAATGCGTTTGAGGCGCTCCTGCAGGTCGAGAGACAGGCGGAACCCGAGCATCAGGACAAGGAGGTCATATTCAATCTAGATCGTCAGGTAGCGTCTCTCAGAGCCGCACAGGAATCTATGAATAGAGACTACAGAGATCTCCAAACCAAGAAGAGCTCTATGTTGAAAGAAATGAAGGGGACGCGAGAGCAGAGAATCAAGCGTCTTGAAGATTCAAAACAAACTTTTACAGGCTGGGTAGCTCATCTCATGCAAAATCCTGCTGTAACCCAACAGTATGGAATGGAGATGGAAAAGATGCGATTAGCTATGGAAAATGAGAAGAAGAGACTCAGCGTTTTTCATAAATACGAGGACGGTCAAGTGGATCAACCGTTCCTAACACCAGATACAGTTAAGGATTAATAAATGAAAGCGATTATTTTCGGAGTAACCGGACAGGATGGAAGTCACCTTGCGGATTTACTAATATCTAAAAACTATGAAGTCGTAGGCGTAGCTCGTCGTAGCAGTGTAGACACGACTGAGAGAATCAAGCATCTAGCCGGAGAAGAACGGTTCGAGCTGGTTCATGGGGATATTACTGATGTTAGTAGCGTCATGAATATTTTATCGAGTAATAACGAAGTAGATGAAGTCTACAATTTAGCAGCACAATCGCATGTTGGTGTATCTTTTAAGCAACCCGGCCTTACTTGGGATATTACGGGCAAAGGAGTCTTAAATATATTACAAGCAATTGTGGATCTACGTCTACATTGCAGATTCTATCAAGCATCATCAAGTGAGATGTTTGGTGATTCATATGATGTCGATCCAGACACTGGTGAAAAATATCAAAATGAAGAAACTAAGTTCCTGCCTCAATCACCATATGCTATTGCTAAGTGTGCCGCACATTATGCCGTTAGACTGTATCGAGAAGCCTACGGCTTACATGCAAGTGCCGGAATTTTGTTCAATCATGAAGGAGAGCGACGTGGAGAAAACTTCGTAACCCGAAAAATTACAAAATGGATTGGAGACTGGAGTAAGACAGGATATGATAAAAATTTTCCGAAACTCCGTTTAGGTAATTTAGACGCCTGCCGTGACTGGGGTTACGCAGGAGACTACGTAGAAGCAATGTGGATGATGCTGCAACAGGAAGATCCAGACGACTATGTAATATGCACTGGTAACACGTACACAATACGAGAATTTTTAGAAAGATCCTTTGCGTATGTTGGGATTGAAGACTGGGAAAAGCATGTAGTAATTGATCCTGAATTTTACAGACCGGCTGAAGTAGACTACTTAAGAGGAAGTTCCGAAAAAGCGAAACACAAGATGGGATGGACTCCAAAGAATGATTTAGACGGCTTAGTTAACATCATGATGAAGCACGACGTACATGAAAATATACAAAGTTTATCTTGATATGTCATTAGTCGTGTCAAGACTTAAAGAATATAGAATATATGAATACAACTCTGAGTATCCTATAATATTTGTAGAAGCTGACGATCCAGACGGAGCGTGTTATACAGCTATATATAAATTGCTAAAGCTTATTTTAGATCAGGACGACTCTAAAGAGGCAAGGACTCTATGCAAAGACATTAAGAAAGATATAAGAGTTATTTCAGCGAAAACAAAATGAGAAGAAATTATGACGATCCAGTTTATAAAGACTGGAGAAAAAAGGTTTATAGCAGAGATAAGTTCCAGTGCCAGATGCCGGGATGTAAATCGAAGTATAGACTACAAGCTCACCATATAAAAAAATGGTCGAGTGCCGCTATCTTGAGATATGATGTTGACAACGGCATAACTTTATGTCGCTCGTGCCACGAGAGAATAACTGGACATGAGCACGCCTACCAATCATTATTTTCACAGATAGTACATAACAATGGCAAAGAAAGTTCCTAACTTTACAGTTATAAAAGACACTAGAGAGCAAGAAGGCTATCACTTCAGTAAGTACGACAAGTGCGAAGGAATGATAGTGCAGAAGCTTGATACTGGCGACTATACCATAGTAGGCCTAGAGGAAAAAGTCTGTATAGAAAGAAAAGCTTCACCTGAAGAACTAGCTGCAAACTTAGGGCAAAAGAAACATGCGTTCATGAATGAGATAGAGCGTATGAGGCCGTTCAAACATAAGTTTATATTATTAGAATTTACACTAAAGGATTTAGTAGAGTTTCCAGATAATACTAGGATACCAGAATCACAGAAAAAGAAAGTGCGCATTAGCGGAAAGTATATGTTAAAAATGCTAATGGAATTTCAACTCCAAAGAGATATACATATAATGTTCTGTGGCGATAAGTACAACGCTTTTTTAACTCTGTCTAGTTTATTTAAAAGACTAAACGAGATGTATAACTAATGAATAATGTAATAGACGATATACACAGTCAAAATATAGACGTAAAGAATAGAGAAATATTCTTACATGGTCAACATGGATCATTTGACGACGATCCGGGCGTTGAATATAGAATGGCTACAACGTTTATAAAAAACATTAGATATTTAGACTCGTTAAAGAATGAACCAATTATTATACATATGCATAGCCTTGGTGGGAACTGGGGCGACGGAATGGCTATATATGACGCTATCAAAATTTCAAGATCGCACGTAACAATATTAGTTTATGGTCAAGCAGAATCTATGAGTAGTATAATACTGCAAGCTGCCGACAAAAGAATAATGATGCCTAATGCACATTTTATGTGCCACTACGGTAGTAGCGCAAACGCAGGAAGCTATCTTGATACACAAAACTGGGCCAAGTTTGAGAAGAAGATACTTGAGGATATGTTGGATATTTATGCCGCAAGCTGTACAAAAGGCAAGTTTTTTAAAGAACACTACAAGCAACCTACAGAAGAAAAAGTTAAAGGCTTTATAAAAAGAAAACTGAAGTCGGGCGACTGGTATCTTACTTCACATGAAGCTGTATACTATGGCTTTGCAGACAATGTAATAACACATAGAAGCTATGGGAGTATAAGCAGCTTAAAATGACAGAACTGAAAAAAATAAATGAAGCTTGGCTCAATATAGACATAGATGACAAAAATATCTTCAACCCGTCATCAATCCTAAAAACTCAAGACGATGACTATCATCTTAGACTTGTTTATCTAATGACGAAGCCTGAGTATTTTTCATTTCTCTGTAAACATATTCTTAATATACAAATCTTGCCATCTCAGGCATTAATGCTGTGCGAAATGTGGAATCGTAAATTTCCTATGTTAATTGCCAGTCGTGGATTTGGTAAGTCTTTCATGTTATCTCTGTATTCATTGCTTAGGGCTTTACTTCTACCCAAGCGAAAAGTGGTTGTTGTTGGTGCTGCATTTAGACAGTCTAAGGTTCTGTTTGAGTACATGGAAACCATTTGGAGAAACGCGCCTATACTGAGAGATATATGTAGCGGAACATCTGGGCCTCGTAGGGATGTTGACAGATGCGTGATGAGAATTAACGATAGTACAGTGACTTGCCTACCACTTGGCGACGGACAGAAGATTCGTGGTCAGCGTGCTAACGATATCATCTCTGACGAGTTCGCATCTATTCCCAGAGATATATTTGAAAATGTTGTTGCAGGTTTTGCCGCAGTTAGCGCAGACCCAATTGACAATGTTAAAAGACTAGCCGCAGAAAAAAGAGCAAAAGAACTTGGCGTAGATATAACAGAAGAAAAGAAACAAGAAACACAAGACCTATCCGTTAAAGATAACCAAATTATACTTTCAGGTACTGCATATTATGACTTTAATCACTTTGCAACATACTGGAAAAAGTGGCGCCAAATTATAAAAAGTCAAGGCAGAGAAGATAGACTGAGAGAAGTATTTGGTGGCGAGGAAGTACCTAAAAGCTTTGACTGGACTCAATACTCGATAATCAGAATACCTTATGAACTCTTACCAGAAGGTTTTATGGACGCCGCTCAGGTTGCCAGATCCAAAGCGACCGTGCACGCTGGTATATACCAAATGGAGTTTGGTGCTTGTTTCACAAGAGACAGTCAAGGATTCTTTAAGAGGTCACTAATTGAGTCTTGCGTCATTTCAATAGACAATACACTCAAAGACTCTAACGGCCAAGAGATACACTTTGAGGCTAAGCTTATGGGAGATCCAAACAAAAGATATGTATTTGGTGTTGACCCTGCATCTGAGGTTGATAATTTTAGTATTGTTGTTATTGAGTTAAACCCAGACCATAGGAGAATTGTACACTGTTGGACTACCAATAGATCAGAACACAAAGATAAGGTTAAAAAAGGTTACTCTACAGAAACAGATTATTATGCATACTGTGCTAGAAAAATTAGAGATCTTATGCGATTATTTCCATGTGTGCATATAGCAATGGACGCTCAGGGCGGTGGTATTGCCGTTATGGAGTCTCTGCATGATAATGATAAGATTAGAGATGGTGAAGCTCCAATTTGGCCTGTAATAGACGACAACAAGGCAAAAGACACAGATGACGAAAAAGGTTTGCACATACTTGAAATGTGCCAGTTTGCAAAGTATGACTGGCTAGCAGAGGCAAACCACAGCTTAAGAAAAGACTTTGAAGATAAGTCGCTACTGTTTCCTTTCTTTGACCCCGTTACTCTTGGTATCTCAGCGGCAGAAGATGGGCTAAAACAAAGAGTATACGATACGCTTGAAGAGTGCGTGTTAGACATTGAGGAACTCAAGGACGAGCTTGCTATGATACAGATGACACAAACTGCAAGTGGTAGAGATAAATGGGACACACCAGAAGTGGTCGTAGGAGCTGGTAAAAAAAGTAAAATGCGTAAAGACCGCTACTCAGCTTTAATTATGGCTAACATGGCAGCTAGAGGTATTATGAGAGCACCAACACCACAGGAGTACAATTTCTACGGAGGGTTCGCAACAATGGACGGGATACAGAGAAAAGGTAGCGAAACCATGTTCACCGGGCCAAACTGGTTTACTGAGAACATGAAGGATGTTTACTAATCTGTGTATAATATTGTAACCATTCCAATTAACATTCCAATTGAAGGTATAGAGGCATAAAATGAGCGAAGACATGATTACTTGGTCAGGCGATGAAGACAGACAAAGCGCGTTTGCTTCCTACAGCGAAAACATTGATTCCTACGGTGGGTTAGGAAAAAGCTCTGCATATCACAGAGATTTTCTTAATTTAGAGCCAAATAGATCTGTAAGGCCGCAGTTTACAAAAAGGGATTACTACGCCTTTAGAGAAGCTGAGCGCGTACCAAATAATCAGAAACGCATTATCAAGATGTGTATGGACGCATATGACAAAGTTGGTATAATCAGAAACATAGTCGATTTGATGGGAGACTTTGGCAGTCAAGGAATTAGTGTGGTACACTCAGATAGAACTGCGGAAAAGTTCTTCAAGCAGTGGTTTAAGAAGGTTGATGGCAAAGAAAGGTCAGAACGATTTCTAAATAACTTATATAGAACTGGAAACGTTATTGTCTATAGAAGTAACGCCACTGTGACTCCAGAACTAAATACTTTCATGAAGTCAGTTGGTAATGATATTAAAATAGAGCTTCCAAATGTGAGTAGAAATGTTATACCTTTTAGATATAACTTTTTCAATCCAATGAGTGTGAACATGAAAAACAGCGGTCTATCCCTGTTTGTAGGCTCAAAGAAGTTTAGTATCTCGAACAGCGTCATATCAGACGTGTACAAAAAAGGCCAAATACCTCAAGAGATTCTCAAGACTCTACCTCCAGCCGCTAGAAGGTCTATAGAGAATGGCGACAAAGAAATACCTCTAGAGCCAGATAGACTGTCAGTACATTATTACAAGAAGGACGATTGGCAAGTCTGGGCAAACCCAATGATCTACGCAATTCTAGATGATATTATTATGCTAGAAAAAATGCGTCTCGCTGACTTATCCGCTTTAGACGGAGCCATCTCAAACATTAGATTATGGACACTTGGTAGCCTAGATCATAAAATTCTACCAAACAAAGCAGCGATTAACAAGCTCCGCGATATATTAGCTAGTAATGCAGGCGGAGGAACTATGGAGTTGGTTTGGGGGCCAGAGCTTTCTTATACAGAATCAAACAGCCAAGTTTACAAATTCTTGGGCTCAGAAAAATACAATTCTGTACTTAATAGCATATATGCTGGACTCGGCGTGCCTCCAACTCTAACTGGAATGGCCGGTAACGGTGGAGGATTTACAAATAACTTCATAAGCCTTAAGACTCTTGTAGAAAGACTTCAGTATGGAAGGTCTTTGCTTGTAGACTTCTGGCAAAAAGAAATAGAAGTTGTCAGAAAAGCTATGGGCTTTAGAAGACCTGCCTATATACAGTTTGATCAAATGAACCTTTCAGATGACACCGCAGAGAAGAACTTATTGTTGCAGCTCGCTGATAGAGACATTATATCTCACGAAACCATCTTGGAAAGATTTAAGGAAATACCAACAGTGGAGAAAATTAGACTTAAGAGAGAAATGAAGGATAGAGATAGAGATGACTCTCCAAACAAAGCTGGGCCTTATCATAATCCTCAACATGATCATGAGATTGAAAAGATTGCTCTTAACAAAGATTTGCTAGACGACGAATACTTGGAAGAAAAAGGGCTTCCGCTTAGAGATGTAATTATTGAAGACAATCCGAAGAAAGAAGAAAATCCAGCAGTTCCCAAGATTGAAGAGAGAGATGAAATGCCAAGCGAGAAGAATGGCAGACCTCCTAACTCTATTGATACTAAACCAAGAAAACAAAGAGTAGAGAAACCAAGAACAGCTCCCGGACTAGCTGATTTAATTGATTGGTCTCAAGACTCTTATAATAAGATATCTGAATGTGTGACTATGGCATTTCTGAAAGCCAATAACAAGAAAAATCTAAGACAGGTCACAAAAGCAGAGTTGTTTGATGTAGAGAGAATCAAGTTTGATGTGCTTACAAATTTAGACTTACTATGCGAAGTCAATGACAATGTAATTCATCAACACTTGGCAAGCGCAAGCTTGACTCCTACAGCATTTAAAACGCTTCTATCCGACAAAGATATAGATATAAATGATATGTCTATAGAGTCTTACAGAAAGAAAGCTGTTAGCTGCTTTGTAGAATACGCTATGAAATAGTGTTATTTTTAAACTTTTTTTAAAAATTGTGTATACTTATTTTAGAGGTAAGACACATGAAAATATACCAACAAGAAATTAATGACGGCATTGCTGAGGTTATGAAATCTCAAGCATCTGTCGTGTATGCTTCGCAGGCTTCTATTAACCTTAAGCCCGAAGACAACGATGTCATCAAAAAGCTTATGGCTTCTGAAGGTAAAAGCAATCCTGACCAGTTTGACCTTTACTATTTAGAAGCTGTTTTAGTTTCAACAGGTTGGAACAAGAATGATGATGTGTTTACACCTGAAGCAACATGGGCTGCTCGCAGTACACCTGAAGATAAGCAGTTCAATTTTATGCATAACGAAAATGATATCATAGGACATATTACTAGCTCCTATGTATTAAATAAGGATGGCAGTAAAGTTTCTGCAGACGAAGCAGAAGCTCCTAGTGAATTTGATATTGTTACTGAAGCAGTCTTATACAATAGTTGGACTGATCCAGAAAACAGAGATCGAATGAATCAAATTATTGCTGAAATCGAAGAGGGAAAATGGTTTGTGTCTATGGAGTGTTTGTTCTCTGATTTTGATTACGCCCTGACTGACCCCGATGGGCAGAACAAAATTTTAGCACGGACAGAAGAATCTTCATTCCTGACTAAACACCTTAGATCTTATGGTGGAGAAGGAAGTTATGAAGGCTATACTGTAGGTAGGGCTCTCAAGAATATAGCATTTTCAGGTAAAGGCTTGGTTGCAAAACCAGCTAACCCTAGAAGTGTCATATTTGAAAAGAGCAAATCATTTATTATAAATGAAGACGTTACTGATAAACTTTCTATAGGAGATTTTATAATGTCAGATAATACTCAGATCTTGGAAAAGCAGATTGCAAGTCTTACGGAAGACTTAGCTGCTTCCAAAGCCGAGAATGAGGCTATCAAGGCACAAATCGAAGAAGCAAAAGATAAAGAATTTGCCTCAACGGTTGAAGCTTTTGAAGCTGATGTTCAGGCAAAAGACGAAGCTATCGCTAACCTTGAGGAAACTGTAAAGTCTACTCAGGCTAGAATTGCTGAATTGGAAGATGCTCTAGCTGGTTCTCAGACAGAACTCGCTGAAGCTATGAAAGAAATGGACGATATGAAGAAGAAAGCTATGATGAAAAAGAGAATGGCTGCTCTTGTTGAAGCTGGTATCAGCGAAGAAGACGCAGAAGAATCTTTTGCTAGCTTTGAGTCTCTAGAAGACGAAGCCTTTGAAACTGTCGTTGCTCTCATGAAAAAGAAAGCAAAGAAAGAAGATAAGGACGAAGAAGCTGAAGCAGCAATGCCAGAAGCTTTGAAAGAGGCTATCGAAAAGAAAAAGGAAGAAAAAGAAGCTAAAGCTGAAGAAGAAGAAGCTGAAGAAGCAGAAGCTGAATTAGAAGAAGCTTTTGAAGAAGTCGAGTCCACCGAAGCTGCTCTCGTAGAGGAAGTTTCTGAAGTTGACGAAATGCAAAGCACTCGTGCTAGTATTGCAACTTGGCTCGAATCAAACGTACTTAACAAGTAATTTAATTTATCTACAGGAGATTAGAAAATGGCTCTTAAAGCAGATAGATACGAACTACAAACCGATATTAGCTTCTTTCTGGATGCAGCTGTTGCTACTAGAGGTGGTGTAGTCGTTCATGACACAACGGCTGGTTCTGGCGCTGCCATGGATCAGGGCGTTAACAAAGTATTCTACAAAGGATCAATTGCAGCAACTGATTCACCAGTAGGTATTTTGCTTAATGATGTTGTTAACAAAGACCTTACTCGTACTCACTTAAACCAGCATAAAGACGAAGTTCAGCTTGGTGGTAAAGTGACCGTATTACGTAAAGGTTATGTTGTAACAAACAGCATCGAAGGTACTCCAGCAGCTGGAGATATCGCGTATGTACACAACAACGGTAATATCAGCAATGGCGCAAGCATTGCAGTTGCTACCTTAGTTGCGTCTGGTAACTTAGCAGTTGGTCGTTTCTTGTCCTCAAAGGACGAAGACGGTTACGCTAAAGTTGAAGTTAACCTGCCACAGGCTAACGTCACCATCTAGTAAACCTTAATTAAAGGAGATATAATAATGTCTTATACAGATAGACCTAGCGATGAATTCATTTCGCTACTTCGCAAATCTGGCGATAGCGATCTTAATGTCGCTCAAGCAGCTCAGCGAGAATTTGCCAAAGCTCTTGAACTTCCTTTGAGAAAAGGCGTTCTAGTTGGTAACATTCTTGGCGATATTTTTGAAACTATCAATGTAGAACCCGGTGCTAACACTGAGTTCCCACTTGATTTGATTTCTCCCGGACTTGAAGGTGAGCACGTTGCTTACACCAATCCCGGACACGGTAGAGTACCAGAACGTAGCGTCGAAGGCGATTACGTTATGATTCCAACGTACACAGTGACTAGTTCAATTGACTACTTACTGCGTTACGCTCGTGAAGCACGTTGGGACATCGTAGCACGCGCTATGCAGGTTCTCGAAGCTGGTTTCACTAAGAAAATGAACGATGACGGATGGCACACCATTTTGGCTGCTGGCGTTGATCGCAATATCTTAGTGTTTGACGCAGACGCTACCGCTGGACAGTTCAGCAAGAGACTTGTTTCTCTTATGCAAACTGTTATGCGTAGAAACTCTGGCGGAAACAGCGCTTCCGTTGGTCGTGGTAGCTTGACTGACCTCTACGTTTCTCCAGAAGCTCTGGAAGACGTTCGTAACTGGGGATTGGATCAAATTGACGAAGTTACTCGTCGTGAGATCT
>VTLG01012474.1_pt1 | contig 15419 bp, 25 predicted proteins | sample 4694571 | NCBI WGS metagenome assembly VTLG01 (sample SAMN12604809, study PRJNA352737) | marine metagenome | biome: ENVO:00000447; feature: ENVO:00000209|ENVO:00000569|ENVO:01000036; material: ENVO:00002151; isolation source: viral sequences binned using virsorter ...
CGAAAGATACCGTACAGGAACTAGCGACCCAGGAAGTAATAATGATGAGGGTGACTTGTTCTTCAACAAGACCTCTAACACCATGAAGGTGTATGACGGTTCAGCTTGGGGAGAAGTTACATCAATTGGTGATTTTAAATTCTTATTCTTATGTCCTGCTGGTGGTTCAGGTGCTCCTACTTTTAACGGTTCTAATATTGAGTTTGATTTAAGAGAAACAAGTAATACAGGTACAGGAGCTAGTGTTACAAATGCTGCTCAGTTGATGGTCAGTGTCAACGGAGTTATTCAAAAACCAAATGCAGGTACAAGTCCTACAGGATTAGATGGTTTTGTACTAGCTGATGCTGATACTATTAAGTTCTGTGCAGCTCCTGCTAGTGGTGATGATATATTTGTCATCCAATCTGGATCAGCCGTAACCCTTAACGCCCCAGCTAATAACACAGTAGGAACTAATCAGCTTCAAAACTTAGCAGTAACTAATGGGAAAATAGCTGATGACACTATTGCAGAAGTTAAGTTAGATATACATAACGCTCCTACAGGTACAGATAAATATCTTAAGTACACATCTAATGGAATGGAGTGGGCCACAGTAGCCCAATACACAACACCTCTAACCACTAGAGGGGATATACTATTTAGAGATGCTTCAGGTGATCAAAGGTTAGCTAAAGGAACTGCTGGTCAGTACCTTAAGATTGGAGCTAATGATCCTGAATGGGCTGATGCTGCTGTTACAACAGCCGATGGCTGCCTGTATGAAAACAATCAGTCAATCACTAACAATTACACGATAGCGTCAGGAAAAGGAGCGCATTCCGTTGGGCCTCTTGCTATTAGTGCAACACTAACTATTAACGGAACCTTAGTTGTAAGCTAGAATCTAATTATGGCATTAACGTTAAACGGATCAGCAAATACTATTAGTGGTTTATCCGTAGGTGGTTTACCTAATGGAACGGTTGATAATGATACGATTGCTAACACCACTATTGCAGAAGGTAAGTTAGCTGCTGGGGTTAATACAATTACTGATTTTGACCAATGGCACGTAACTGCTGATTGGACTGGTAGCTCAACAAGAACAACGGTTTCTTCAAATTGGGCAAGATGTTCTAATGGTTCTAGTGGGGATTTATTTGAAAAAATAGGGTCAGGAATGTCAGAAAGTAGCGGAATTTTTACTTTTCCTGCTACGGGTATCTGGTTTATACAAAGTTATGGGCATTGCTGGGACAATGCTAGTAGCTCTTATATATCTTTGTTTATTTATGGGACAAATGATAGTTTTTCTTCAGACGATCATCTCTTGTCTAACCCTAAAACTTCTATTCACCGAGAATCTGGAAATATATATGCAGGACTTAGCGGAGCTAGTATTTTTGACTGCAAAAACGCAAGTACATATAAGGTGAAATTTCAAGTACAGTCAGACGATAATGTTAATTGGCAAGGTCACGCTGACAGAATGGATACAGGTGCAGTTTTCATACGTTTAGGAGATACATAATATGAATATACAAACAGGAAGAGCTGATCACATCGAAGACTATTTAGTTACAGTACGTACTGGGCAATGGTTTGGATGGTCTGACCCTAAAAATAAAGTTTATGCAAACCTAATTGTCCATGATGGAGGTACTAAACCAACTGAAGCTGATGTAAATGCAGGTCTTAAAAAGTTACAAGATGATTTTGATGCTTTAGATTATGCTCGTAAAAGAGTTAAAGAGTATCCTTCAATAGCTGACCAACTTGACGATATATACCATAATGGTATAGATGCTTGGAAAGCCACGATCAAAACCACTAAAGATAAATATCCTAAGAGCTAATGGGTGCAATTAAACTGCCACACGCATCAGGAAATAGCATGAGCATTGCAGCTCCTGCAACTAATCCTGCATCTGATTTAGAACTTAAATTACCTGCAACTATTGGTACTGCTACTCAGTATTTAAGGAATGGAGCAACGGCTGGAACGCTTGAATTTGCTTCGGCTCCACTTTCAGAAGTAGCCTTTTGTGCAACATTATCTGCGGCTCAGACTATTTCACATAGCACTATGACAATAGTTGTTTTTAATTCTGTGAAGTGGAATATTGCAAGCGGATACAATAGTTCAACAGGTGAATTTACAATCCCTTCGGGCAAAGGTGGTCGTTATATGTTTGGTTATAGTATGAGATGGTATGACATAGATAATGATGACGTTTGCCAAGGAAGGCTTTATAAAAACGGATCACATGGAAATGATGTGTATCGCTGGCGGACGCAAATGCAATCTTATAAAGATAATGTCTATATTTATTTAGCTACTTCGAGCGTTGCAGAGTTCGCCGCTTCTGATGTAATAACTATTCAGGCTCATCAAACAACAAGCAGTACAGCCGATCTTGCAGCACACTACACCTCTTTTTGGGGTATGAAAATAGAGGATTAAATCATGGCATCTTTAGCTTCACAAGTTCAGGCTTATCTAATAAGTAAAGGTAAAACAGAAGAGCAGGCAAAAACTTTCTTCTCTAATGAACCTGCTGAGGTAGAACTTACTGATACTGGCTCTGGTGCAAAGATTACAACTTGGAACGTTTCAGGGATAACAAAGCCTACGGATAGTCAATTAACAGCAGTTGACGCAGATGCAACAAAATTAGATACCAACAATGTAGTTAAGAAAAAAAGACGTAGAGAATATAATAGTTTAGGTGATCAGCTAGATATGCTTTATAAAGACATCGTTGCAGGTAAATTAGATGCAACTGGTGACTGGGCCAAGCACATTAAAGCCGTCAAAGACGCTAATCCCAAATCATGAGCCAATTAAAAGTCAATGGAATAAGGCACACAGGAGCATCAAGTGATGCTGTTACCTTGGCAACCGATGGAACGTGTACGGCAAAGGTTACTAATAATCTAAGCAACAGAAACGTCATCATAAACGGTGGGATGATGATAAGTCAGAGATCGACGTCGAAAACTGTAAGTAGCGGTGTAGGCGGTTGTCAAACTCTTGATAGGTGGCAGACGAGTATTGGTGGAACTGCTGAATACACACAGAGTCAAAGCACCGATGAACCTGGTGGTTTCATGAACTCAATGAAATACGAATGCACAACAGCAGATGCAAGTCTTGCCGCTAGTGATAGTTTTAGAATTATCTATAAAGGAGAGGGTTATGATGCACAGAGATTCGGTAAAGGTACTTCTAGGGCTGTAAGTGCTACTCTATCTTTTTGGATTAAAACAAATAAGACAGGAAATTATCAAGTTAATTGGAGAGATATTAATAATTCCAGAATGGTTGGTGCTCAATATACAGTCAGCAGTGCTAATACTTGGGAAAGGAAAGAAATAACATTCCCAACTGAAAGCAGCAACGGAGAATTATATAATACCAATGGTCAAGGACTTTATTTAGAATGGTGGTTTACTTCTGGAAGTAATCAGACTTCAGGTTCTGTTCCTACGAGTTGGGAAGCTTACGATGCAACCGATAGAGCCGCAGGTTTAAATGTCAACATGGCAGATGCTACAGGCAACACTTTATACATAACAGGTGTGCAGATGGAAGCCTCAGATTATGCGACGGATTTTGAACATAGATCGTATGGTGATGAATTAGCTAAGTGTCAGAGGTATTTTTATCTGGCAGCTTCTGGAGCTGATGACGCTGTAGCAACGGTTGCTATTTGTTTTAATTATGGAACAGGTAGCGCAAGAGCTATGCTTTATTTTCCAACAACAATGAGGACAATTCCTGATATTTTTGAGGTTTCTGGAACTGATTATTGGCGGATTTTACAAGCTGGTGGAACAAACGACTACCCAGACAGTGTTCATGGTGGGAATGAAAGACTTAACATGGCAGAAACAGCTTTTGAAGATGATGTAAGCGGAATGACAGCAGGTCAGGCAACTCTATTGAGAATTAACAACGCAGCCGCTAGACTGGGCTATGATGCGGAACTTTAATTATGGCTAAATACAAATTAGCTAAAAATATCGACACAGGTGTAGTCGACAAAGTAATCCTTACTCAAGGAGAAGTAAGATATTGGATTAACTTTAATTCTGAAAGTTCAAAATACCAAGAGTACTTAGAGTGGGCTAAAACAAATACTGCCGACCCTGCTGATTAAACATTATGGCAAACACACTCAATACAGTTAGTTCTGGTGGAATCGAAGATGGTTCTATCGTTAATGCTGATATAAATGCTTCAGCAGCAATAGCCTTAAGTAAATTAGCTTCAACTCCAGCCGTCTTGACTGGTTCGACGAATAACACCATTACTACAGTTACAGGAGCAAACGCTATTCAAGGTGAGGCAAATCTTACCTTTAATGGATCGAAATTAGTTGCTACGGGCGATATCGAATGTTCAACTGGTTATTATCAAACTAATTCAAGTACTGAAAGATTCTCATTAACTCACGATGGAGCGAATTGTTATTTAGAAAATCAAATTGGATCTTTTTATGTTAAGTCTGTTGATAACGCTAATACATTAGAAGTTAGCAACGGTGCTGTAACCCTTAATAGTGCAAATTTAGTTATAGGAACCGATGGTAAAGGTATTGACTTTAGTGCTACAGGTGGGCCTAGTTCTGGTTCAAGTAGTTCAGAGCTTTTTGACGATTATGAACAGGGAACTTTCACGCCTGGTATTGGTGGAACTAGTGGTAATCCTACTTATACAGCAAGTACTGAGTCTGGTAAATATATAAAAATAGGCAATCAAGTTCATGTTGAGCTATTAATAGTAATCACCAATGTAGCCGCACAAGGTTCTGGTAACTGGAAAATAACTAATATGCCCTACACTTTTGGAGGTGATTCTTATGCCTCTGTAGGTATTATTGGATATAATGATATTTTTGCAACTGAGGTAAATAAAGTTTATATATCAGGTAGTCATTTAACGGTAATACCTGACGGTGTAACTCAGAGTAATCAAACTTTTGCACAAAATGCCTTTTCTACTGGTTACTTCTCAGTGACTATAGATTATATAAGTAGCTAAGTAAAACAATACAGACCGTTAGCACGTCTCAAAACTACGCCATAAACCTGTTTCGTTCGGAGAACGTCCCTAAATGGCCTTAACAAAGACAACAGAAAACGACAAAATAGAGATCGTCAATAAATGGAACATACAGGTAAGAACCGCCAGTATCATTAAAGAAGATGGTAAAGAACTTACCCGTTCCTTTCATAGAAAAGTATTAGTGCCAGGAACACTTGATGCAAGTGACAACTTAGTAGCTACTGATATATCTAAAGAGGACAGCGATGTCCAGTCAATCTGCAACGCTGCGTGGACGGATCAAGTCAAAGCAGACTATAAAGCTCTCTTAATAGCTCAAAAGTCTAGTTAAAAGATGGGAGAGCCACCTCTCCTGCCACGTTATTCTCTTCCTCCAGCTCTGGAGATCCCAAGGGTAACTCTGGACCAACCGAAGGCACTAATTCCTTCATATCGTCCGTTAGTTGTTCCACCTTCTGATCTACGAGCACCCCCAGGAGTAACTTCTGCAGGTGAGGAACAGAAATCCAAAGAAGAAACCCCAAAAAAACAATCGCCAGAAATTTCATTACCTAAAGAGGTTACTTCGTTCAATATACCCTTTACGGACTACCAAGTACCAGTACCAAGACAGGAAATCCTAGTAGCTGCTGGTACTACAGCTTCAGTATCTGTAGTAGCCACTCTGACAGCTACCGCTGTATTTAAAAGATGTGTGCAGGTATTAAAACCTGTAATTACTCAGCTTGTGAAGCGGATTCAGAAGAAGAGGGGGAAGGCTGTTCTTTCTTGGTCACGGCAACGATTGGCACAACGTCGTGGCAAATATGCTCAAGGCGGCTCCCAGGACGCAAAGTAAAGCCTTCCTTTTGAAGGGCTGCACATTCTTTAATACGAACTAACTCATAATCCAGTCTTAACTTCTCCATTTGTCTTCTACCAATTGACTTACAAAGTTCAGTAATTGAACCGTCAAGTGGAACCATAAAGTTTAACTGAACACCCCAATTCTCATTCATTGTGTAACCACTAGGAGACATATTTCCGTCTTCATGGTCCCAAGGTTTCACGTGATTACCCATATAAAATGGAGTGAAAGTCATAGTAGAACCATTGCAAACAATGGATGGTCCCAACTGCTGTCTCGAAGGCGCACCATTATTTTGGAATTGCACAGCTTGATTGGTTACATTTCCTGTTGCAGCCGCCTGCGGATTACTAGTGTTACTAACCTTTGGCTCTTCTGCTAATACTGGACTTACTGAGAAAAGACAGATAGCGATGTAGTAGTAGAAGTTTGTTCGATGGTTCTTTCTATATCGTGAGTTTCTACTACCCCTGCTGCTCTGGTTGTTACTTCCAGAGTGAATGGATCTCCAGCGGTATGGATTGTAAAGACTGAATCTGAATCTACGATTCCTCCAGAGGTTGCTGAAGTGTGATTTATATTTTCTCCACTCCATTTAGAATATGCACCTCCAAATACCTCTGTCTCTACCGTTTCTTCTATGTCGATCTGAGTCACTGTAGTACTCTGCATAGAACCTTGGGTAAAAGCTGGCGTTACTGGGTTTGCTCTTGCAGCAACTGGAGTTAGCAGGAGCAAAAGTAATAGACATTTTCTCATACTTTTGTGACCTTTTTATTATCCACTCCTTCAATCTTAATAGGAGTTTCAATAATTATGTGCTGGGTAGCACCACTTGGTTTGTCTTTATGATCCTTTTTCTTAGCTGTATCTATCCCAAAGGTAGCAAGAGCTGAGGTGAAAACGAAAGTTATGAAAGTTATATCATTGTTCTGCTTATTATCCATCCCTGGTAGGGGCAAATAATTAAGGCTTATGATAAAACCAGACCACACAACTACGCCAAGGCGTACAAATGTACCAAGGACTTGAAGTTGTTCCTCCTTATCAGCAACTCCTTCTTTAAGTTTTCCTATTAAACTTTTCTCTTCAGCCATGCCTTTTAAATCAGATAAGCAGAAAAAGTACCTATATGCTAATAAGCCTAGCGTAGCTAAGAAATTTCAGAAAGACTCTAAACCAAAAAAGAGTACAATAAGTGGATATAAACCTAAATGATTATGTCAAATAGAGGAATTGAACCTGCGCCTAAAAAGCGTTTAGCAAAAGGACCAGCTTTTCCTGGTGAGCCTGGTAACCCTGGTACAGGTAGGCCTGGTCCAGGTGGTAGACCTCATCTTCCTGGTGAAAAGGAAACTCCTAAACCTAAACCTAGATTTACAGTATAATTCCGTAGAATACTATTACCGCTATGGTCCTTCTAATCAAGCCTGTTCTGCTTGCGTTTGTTAAGTCAGACTCAGTTAAAAAGCTAATCATTGATCTGCTTAAAAAACTTGTCTCTACCACTGACAACACCATAGATGACCAAGCGGTAGCTCTCATCGAACGAAATCTTTTTCCTAAAAAATAATGTCTAATAGAGGAATTGAACCAGCTCCTAAAAAACAAAACTTAGTAGCTCAATACACAGTTACCAATGCTGATAAAGCTGGTAATACTCCTGCTTATCAAGGATATAAAGCAGGTAAAAAGAACGTTAAAACTGGTAAACCCCTTTACAAACCAGCTCCTCATTTAAAAGGTGTCTAATGGCTAGAAGAAAATCCGTAGGTATGGCCTCTGAGGATGAGCTACAGGCTCTCCACAGACTAGTAGCTACCAAACTAGTGGATCAACTTAATAGAGATGATGTAAAGGCTTCTGACCTTGCTAACGCTATTAAGTTCCTTAAAGATCAAGGTATTACTCTTGATAAGAATGGTGATATGTCTGCTATAGGAGAGATGATCGAAGCTCTCCCAGAGATCGATATGTCTAAAGTTAAATCCTACATAAGTGCCTAATGCCAATCAAAAACAGATAATCAAGGAGGCTATTGATAGCTTCCCTGTTTTTGCTACCCATCTTTGGCACTTCTTAAGGCTTCCAAGTCCTACTCCTGTTCAGTATCAACTAGCTGATTACTTACAGAATGGTCCTAACCGCAGAATTATCATGGCCTATAGAGGCTGTGGTAAATCCTTCCTCACAGCAGGCTACGTGCTCTGGAGACTGCGTAAAGATCCCGATACTAAGGTTTTGGTTATCTCAGCGGCTCAAGACCGTGCAGACGCTTTTAGCGTGTTCTGCCATGACCTACTTAGGAACTGGTTTATGGTGCAGGATTTATTTCCTAGTGATACTCAGAGGTTCTCTAAGGTCGCATTCGATGTCTTTGGATCAAAGCCTGATCAAAGCCCTTCAGTACGCTCTAGCGGCATCTTTGGACAGATTACAGGGTCTAGAGCAGATCTAATCGTTGCAGACGACGTAGAGACTCCTCAGAGCTGTGAAACGCAGCTTATAAGAGACAAACTAAGAGAAAGTATTAAAGAGTTCGATTCAGTTATAAAACCTGGAGGAGAAATTGTTTTCTTAGGTACTCCCCATACTCAGGACAGTATCTACGCCAAATTAGAACTAGCTGGTTATTCTCCACGCATTTGGCCTGCTATTTACCCTACTGCTAAAAAACGTAAGGATTATTATCAGAATCGTTTAGCTCCTAAAATTGCTGACGATTTAGACAAAGATCAAACTCTTGCAGGTCACCCTACAGACTCTGGAAGATTTGGTTGGGAGGAACTAGAAGCCCGAAAGGAATCCATTGGTAGGTCCACGTTTAACCTCCAGTTCCTTTTAGATATTAGCCTCTCTGATGAGGAAAGATTCCCTCTTAAACTACAAGATTTATGTATCTTTAGACTTAACAGAGAACAAGGCCCAGACAGGGTTATTTGGAGTGCTAACGGTGATAAAGCTTTAGATCTTCCCTCTGTTGGTCTTCACGGTGATCTCTTTTACAAACCTGGACAAATCGGGTCTGAATTTATTAAATACTCTGGGGTTGTATTGGCGATTGACCCTTCTGGAAAAGGAAGTGATGAACTTGGATATGCTGTAGTGGCTTACTTGAATGGTAACCTCTTCCTCTTGGCTTCTGGTGGCCTTAGGGGCGGTTATAGCGAAACAAACCTTAAAAAACTCACCCTCATTGCGAAGGAATATAAGGTCAAAGAGATATTGGTCGAAAGTAACCTTGGACTCGGAATGTTCAGTGAGCTTCTTAAAAGATACCTTGGAACCATCTACCCATGCTCTATCGAAGAGATCAGACATACAAAACAAAAAGAAGCAAGGATTATCGATACCCTTGAACCGGTCATGAACCAACACAGGCTCATGATCGACACTGACATAATCGCTAAAGATATTTCCACCACTGAGTGCTATCCAAGCGAAACTAGATCGCAATACCAACTCTTTTGGCAAATGACCAGAATTACCAAAGAGAAAAACAGCATCAGACATGATGACAGGCTAGACGCTCTAGCTATGGCTGTTCAGTACTTTACTGAAAACATGGCCCTTACTGAACAAAAAGCTATTAAGAATCGTGAACGTGAAAGATGGGAACTAGAACGTCAATTTGTTCAAGGAGAAGGAGGTCTTAACGTAGGTGTTCTGGGCTATGCAAAGACTTTTGAAGACCTCCAGAAGGCTGCTAGTGCGTCCTCAGGAGCAGCTAATTGGTTGAACGATATCTAATTGTCCTGTTATACTTAACATATTAAATGTCTTCTAGAAGTCATTAGAGTAAATATGTTGTAGAAGTGTTGTTTAAATAACTTATTATATGTTTTATAAGTACACTACCTCTACCAATGGCTAGGAACTACCGATCAGAATACGATAACTACCAAGGTAAACCTGATCAAATAGCTAATAGAAGTAGTAGAAATAAAGCACGTAGAGCTAAAACTAAGCAGTTAGGATACAAACCTAAGGGTGATGTGGATCATAAGAATGGTAATCCTCAAGATAATAGTCCTGGGAACCTTAGAGTGACTTCTAAAAGCTCTAATAGGTCTAGAAATAAGGCTTGAAATATTTTTGTTGCTAATTTTTGAGTACAAGTTCGTATATTCCGGCGACCAAAGACCCCCTGGGGGGTGTGCGATTTTTATATTGGCATAGTGTCTGCAGATTTTAAGCTGTCACGTGCTATTGAAAGCTGATGTGATGCCTTCCAAAGTGTCACAGTAAGCTTGTTTTTTTTTTATTTATGTGTATGGCCACGACCACAACTAAAAGTATTAACAACAATCAACAACTATTAATAAATATTTCATAAGTACTTGCTTAAGCACAGTCTAGAGGCATTGTTAGTAAGCACTAAGCAATTAGTGTAATCCCTTTCTAATCCTTTCTATGTCACAAGCAAAGCAGCGTCGTATCGCCTTCGATGCCATAGAGTATGCAACGTTTCAAGTGCTACTCAAAGGTCCAATGGCTAAGGATGGCTACATCCTATTAGCTACATTCAAAACATTTGATGAGGCTAAGTTGATTTATGATTGGTTTCCTAATGTACCAGGATCAACTCTAAAGATAACCAATTTCACAGGCTCAACAGTTAGAGGCTGTAAGAAGACACATAAACCTATTAACTCAGGTCATATAAGATTCTCAGCACTTGATTTAATAGAACAGTCTAACGACTTATGGGACGTTGTAATAGCTGGTAGGTTGAGAGTTGCATTAGCTGATCAACCTAAAGCTTTTACAGGTGTAGAAGAAGAACACAAAGCACCTGAGCCAGCTTGGGAAGTAAAGACAACAGCTATTAAGGATGATCTAGTTAGTATTGCTAATAAAGCAACTAAAAGGAATCAATACTTAGCTTTTATTAAATCAATGGCTGATGCAGTTAATCCAAGATTAAGACTGCTTAAAGGAGGCAAGTGATGGAAATATTAAACCCACATTATTTTCTTTATAACTCTGATGGATTGTGTGTAGGATTCAACATATACGAAGAACCTACCCTAGTTATTCCTGATGACGACTACACCTTTGAGGACTCTACCAATGATGAATAGTTCAAGAGACTTTCTAGCAGGTCTTGAGATCATCAAGTCTCAAGGCAAAGAATCAGGCTGGAGTGATCAGATGATTGCTCAACAGATCACACACTTTGCTAATGATTGGCAAGGTAGAAGAGAATCAGATCTATTGAAGAGGCATAGAAAATATGAGTGACCTATATCCTGAGTTTGAAGCCATTAAAAAACTCCATAAGTGGTCCTTCAATTTCCAAGTAGGAGATGCTGATCCTTTTAGTATCTACTTAGATCTAATAGGCTTTAGTGATGAGCATTATGGAAACAGTTTGGCAGTGCATACAACCTTACCTATTTCTAAATGTTTAGGTTATAAGGAATTATGTATGCTTGGTGATGCTTTAAAAGTATTCAATAACAATGGATACACTGAAGTGTACGACTACATACTAGAACTAATAGATGGTGAGGAGGATGAGGAATAATAGATGTGTTATGTAGCCTTAGCTTTATTCTTTCTAGTCTTATTGTTTAAATAGCCCTGTTAATTCAGGGCTTTTTCTTTGTGTATTCTTATTGATAATGAGACTCATTTAATGTGGGTTATAAAACTTAATGATGCAATAGATAATGAGAATCATTATCAATAATACAAAGAGAGAACCGACCATATTCTAGGAAATACTATCACGGCCACACATTAGCATAGAGAGGATGGTTTAAATTAGTGAAAGGACATTAGTGTATAACACATGACCCTAACAACAAGAGACAAGTTCTATATGCCCTTACGTAGAGTAGCCAAGGACTATCTGCCTATGCTCATGGCAAGGATGAGGATACTAGAGCAAAGAGCCACTAAAGCTATGGAGTTCTTGGACGCAGAATCCGATACATCTCACGAGTACTATTGGGAGTTTGATGAGTCGGAGAGGATATCCACAGTAGCTGAAGCGCAGACAGACCTGCACAAATCAGTATTAGAGGCAGGAACTTGTCAACAGTTGGTCGGCGCATTCATCGAACTCTTACAAGATGATTACTCCAAGATAAGGGATAACGGTTGTTTTTACATGGGTCCAGACGGACATTTGCATTCTTTATATGACGTTCAGAATCAGACATCTCCTACTCCAGAACCCGACGATGAGGAAGATGACAAGGGTATCAAGAGCCGATGAGCTACTCGACCATCTTGAGAAGATAGATGGCATAGCAAAGAAGGAGCAATGGGCTAGCGATAAAGAGAAGCAGGTTAAGAAAAACTTGATCGATCATTGGGAAACAGAAAGACCCCCAGAAAACTGAGGGCCTAACCGATAGGTGGTGTTAGTGGTCCTTACGGTAGTACACAACACCACGATAGACGAGTTTAGTCATTGGAGCCTCTTTAACTTCCTAACGCCCGTTCCATCGTTAGGTTGCCTGCGTCCCATAGATAGAGCCAGTTATTGATGGCAGATAACTGCTTCAAGCTGGCTCTGGGATGAACGTACGCAGAGGCTATCAGATCTGGTAGTCGTTGCTACTAACAGTCTACCACTTTGGTAACTGTCCTTAGAAGACACCTGGAATAACTTGACCAGTAGTTGCATAAGCACCTAATGCAGCAATGAAGCCAATCATTGCTAAACGGCCATTGAGTAGTTCGGAGGATTCTTTCATAGTTGTCCTATACGTTCGTTAGCATGACGTTGCCATTGGGCATAGCGTTCTTGTTGACGCTTTACCTCAGTGCAATGAGAGCAATCACACTGATCGCATGATGCCTTGCCAGTACATTTAGAATTTGTACTTGGCTCCAATCTTGGTTCCATAAGAAGAATCAGTATCTTCTGCTGTTAGCAGACTGATCTCACCATAAACGTCAAGCTTATCAGTAGCAGCTACGTTAGCTCCTAACTTACCACTGAACTGAGTATCAGAGTCAGCACCATCATCAGCAACAAAGGCTGGTCCTCCTTGGATGTAGTAGTCAAAAGATTCTGATCCAAGATCTCCTTCATATCCCAAATGAAGGTCGGTTGTTCTGGTTGTAAAGTCAGAGCCTGTGTATGAAGCATTAGATTCTATGTTTGTATAAAAACCACCAGCAAGGGCAGGAGCTGTACCTACACCTAGCAGGGCAGCTAGAGCGATTGCAAATTTCATTCTGTTTAGAAGATGTACAACAATATTGTAAGGGACTGTACTTTTTATACAGGTAGTGATGTTACTTAAACAACACTTCTACAACAGTCTTATTTTAATAGCACTTAAGAAGAACTATCACGCATACACAGCCAGTTATTAAAGTGGCATATAAATACTTCACAAGGTTGTTCTTCTTCATTACGTTTCAGAAGTCCTTTCAAATACCGACATGAAATTCACAGGAACCTTTGAAGGTTACATACCTCATCACGGTACTAACCCACCCGTCTTTAATCATCAGCCTTGTAACTACAGGCTTAAGCTTAGAGTCACTGAAGATACAGATGACCTACTAACTGAGTTAGGTGAGGTCTATGACAATGCTTGTAAGTGGTGGAAAGAGAAGAAAACTGGTAAAGGTAATGGTTACTGGCCTGCTCCTTTCACAACCAATGAAGATGGATCAGTAACAGTTACTGTTTCAGCTAATCCAAACTATGAAGAGTTTCCTTTCCCAATAGTTGATGGTGAACTAGAACCACTTAGTAAGGATGTCATTCTTAAAGAAGGTACTTTGGCAATGATTCAAATCAAACCAAAGGTTATGTCACCTAAGTCTCTTAAGGGTGGTGTGAGATTAGTACCACAAGGTATGCAGATCCTTAAAGCTGTTACTCTGAACGGTAGCGATAGCGGTGGTGAGGAATTTAATGTAGCTACTGCATTTAAAAAGCAGAAAGGATTCAAACAATCCAAACCTGCTGTTGAAGAACCTGCTACTGTACCTGACGAAGACGACGACTTCTAACTACTATGACCTCCCGAAGATTTCATAAGTACGGTAGACGTACAAGAGATGGATTTCGTTCGGGGTTTGAGTCAGAAGTAGCTAAGAGTCTCACTGAGGATGGGGTTCACTTCGAGTACGAAAAACATAAGTATGACGTAGTGATCCCCAGACGGTACACCCCAGACATACTGCTAGGTAATGGAATAGTAGTAGAAATTAAGGGGTACTTTGACAGTGATGACAGGAGGCTCATCAAAGTATTCAAGGAACAACACCCTGATGTAGATATCAGGATGTGCTTCCAGAATCCACATCAAAGGTTAAGTCGCACAGCCAAGATGTCGTATGCCCAGTGGTGTGACAAACATAATATTCCTTGGTGCAAAGGCCCTCACTTGCCTAGACGCTGGACTGCGCTATAGTTCGGTTGGTAAGTGAAAGGGTTACCACTGCCTCCAAGGGATCCCCAACTTGGAGGCTTTTAAATGTCTGTTATTCATTCTCCATGCCCTAAGTGTGGATCACGTAATAACTTAGCTACTTGGGAAGATGGCAGTCAGAAGTGCTTTACTCCAGGCTGTACTTACCAAGTATTTTCAAATAGTTCTAACCCTTTTCCTACCATGATTAAAACTACTCCTCAAGAAATTGAACCAGTTATAGGTGATTACGTAGAGATTAAATCTAGGAAAATACCAGCAGATAGCAATAAGTTCTTTGGTTATATCAAAGGTAAGCATGGCAATGAGACTGCTTACTTCTGGCCTATCTATGACAATCAAAGAAGGCTTGTAGGTTACAAGATCCGTAAGAAGAACAAGCAGTTCTTAATGCACGGTTCTAACCCTGACAACAGATTCTTAGGTCAAGAGAAGTGGGGTGATGGAGGTAAGCTTCTAGTAATTTTTGAAGGGGAGTATGACTGTCTTACCTACCATGCTGTAAGAAGTAACTGGCCTTGTGTTTCCTTACCTAATGGTGTTGAGTCAGGTCAGAAAGTTATTAAGTCTCAACTACCTTGGTTGCTTAAGTTTGAACAAGTCATACTGTGCTATGACAATGATGAGCATGGACAGAAAGCAGTACAGAGAGATATACAGCTATTGCCTCCACGTAAGGGGAAGATAGGTACACTTGAAAGTTATAAGGATGCTAATGAAGCTCTATTAGCTGGAGATACCAAGGCTGTAATGAGCATGGTATGGAATGCTAAAGAGTATGAACCTGACGGTATCATTAATGCCTCTAACTTATTAAGTGAAGTACTAGAAGATCCACAAGAAAGTAGTGCTGAGTATCCTTATGAGTTCTTGAATGACAAGCTTCATGGTCTACGTAAATCGGAGCTTTGTACTATCACGGCAGGCACAGGCATAGGGAAATCAACTTTTGTAAATGAAATAGCTTATGACCTTTTAGTACGACAGAATCAAACTGTTGGTGTTATCTCCTTAGAAGAGAACTTAAGGAGAACAGCTAGAAGATTCATAGGCATCAATCTTAACCATCCAATTCACATAGACAGAGGAACTATTACTGATGAACAAA
>VTLG01008204.1_pt1 | contig 15413 bp, 14 predicted proteins | sample 4694571 | NCBI WGS metagenome assembly VTLG01 (sample SAMN12604809, study PRJNA352737) | marine metagenome | biome: ENVO:00000447; feature: ENVO:00000209|ENVO:00000569|ENVO:01000036; material: ENVO:00002151; isolation source: viral sequences binned using virsorter ...
AACTGCTGGTAATCCTAATACATCGGATCCTATATTAAATCCAATAGGTATGGCTGGGTTTAATGTTGCACAGTTTGGTGGTGCATTGGCTGATAGAGCTGTTACTAGTCTTACTGGTAGTAATTTCCTTGGAGATTTTGCAGGTGGTTTAGCAGAGTCTCTACTGAGCTGATATATAAATATACGACTTGTTATAAAACATTATGCCTTTACCAAAGATTGCTACGCCAACTTATGAACTTGAGTTGCCATCAACAGGAAAAACTATTTCATATAGACCATTCCTAGTTAAAGAAGAAAAATTACTTGTACTTGCTTTAGAGAGTGAAGATACAAAGCAAATTACAAATGCTATTAAAGCAGTTATAAAAGCCTGCGTACTTACAAAGGGAATTAAAGTAGAAACTCTTCCTACATTTGATATTGAGTTTCTATTCCTTCATATTAGAGGTAAATCTGTTGGAGAAGAGTTGGAAGTTAATATTATTTGTCCAGATGATGAGAAGACACAGGTTCCTGTGACTATTGATTTGGAAGATATTCAAGTTCAAAAGACTGAAGACCATACAAATCAGATCAAACTTGATAGTAATCTTATGATGGAGATGAAGTATCCATCTTTAAATGAGTTTATTAAAAATAATTTTGAGTTTGATGAGAAGAATCAGATGCAACAATCATTTGAGTTGATTGCACAATGTATTGATAAAATTTATAATGAGGAAGAGGTTTGGACTTCATCTGATTGTACCAAGAAAGAAATGAATGACTTCCTTGAGTCAATGAATTCGGCACAGTTTAAGGAGATTGAAAGTTTCTTTACAACAATGCCTAAGTTATCTCATACTGTGAAGGTGACAAATCCTGAAACAAAAGTTGAAAGTGAAGTGGTATTGGAGGGCTTAGCGTCTTTTTTCGCGTAGCTATGGTATACATGAACCTGGAATCTTATTTCAGGCTCAATTTTGCTTTGATGCAGTACCATAAATATAGCTTAACAGAGATTGAAAATTGGATGCCTTGGGAACGAGACATTTATGTTGGATTATTAAAACAACATCTCGAAGAAGAGAAGTTGAAACAGCAACAACAAAAAAATAATGCCTGAAGAACAAGCAGCACCAACTAGAAGAGGTATAGATCCATCCAAATTTATGGGTGCATCTTTTGCTGCAGGTAATAAGTTAGAGAAGAGAGTTGAAACTAATGAGAGAAAGATAACTATATTAAAAAATATCCTGAAGATGCGTCAGCAATCTGATGGTAAAAATAAAATTGGAGATACTATTTCTGGTATTGCTGCTTCTGTTGAGAGTATTTCCGAAACAGTAGAAGATCAAAATAAATTTGAGGAGGAGAAGTTAGAGGATGAAAGAATAACTGCAGAACAGAAAGGTAGAAAGAAGAGGGAGGGTTTTCTAGAAAAGATGGGTGGTGGTATTAAGAAGATCGCAAAGAAGGCAATCGCACCTATAGTGAGTATTTTTGATAGGATATGGAATTTTATAAAATTATTTGCTCTTGGTGCAGGAGTAATGAAATTAATTGATTGGTTCTCCGATCCAAAGAATCATAAAAAAGTTGGTTCTTTAATTAGGTTCTTTAAGGATTGGTGGCCTGCTCTACTTGCTGGTTTGATAGCATTTTTACCAGGATTATTGGGACCAGCTGGAGTTATTTTAGGGATAATTGCATTAGCAGCTTGGGGTATACCTAAAATTATTGGTGCAGTTAAAGCTATTTTTGGGATGAATAAGGATGTTGATAAAATAGTTGATGATAGTAATAAGGGTCTTGATAAGGATATAAAGGAAGGGGATAAGATAGGTGGTGATAAAGAACTGGATAAGATGGCAGCAGATGTTGAAAAGCAAACTACCGATACCGATGTTGCACCACCAGAGAAAATCCAACAAGAGGAACCACAAAAATTTAAAGAAGGTGGATTAGTACAGGGACCTGGTGGAGTAGATAAAGTTCCTGCACAATTAACTGCAGGTGAATTTGTGATGAGTAAGGGTGCAGTTCAACAGTATGGTTCTGATACTCTTGCTGGTATGAATGCTGCCGCTGGAGGAACTAATATACCATCAAGTAGTAGTAAGAGTAGTGGTGGTGGACCTGCATTTAATGGTGGTGGATTAGTTCTTAATAAGAATAGTTATGGTGGTACTAATAATGTTGAGGTTAAACCTACTCAGAAAATTATTCCATATGAAGGAAAAGAATATCGTAAACCATTTGCAAAAGGTGGTAAGGTAACCGGAAGAGGTGGAGAAGATAAAGTTCCTGCTAAGTTAACAGCAGGTGAATTTGTAATGAGTAAGAGTGCTGTAAAGTCTTTTGGTGAAAATACTTTTGCTTCAATGAATGCTTCAGCTGGAGGAACCAATATACCAGTTGAACATCATTATCATAGTGGTGGGAGTGGAGTTGAACGTCATTATGCTGGTGGTGGATCAGTTCAACCTACAGGTAATAATGATAATGTTGCTCCTCCAGGAACACCAACTGTCACAGCACAAACTGTTCATTTAGTTCCTACAGATGCAGGATCTTCTGGTGGATCTTCTGGTACTCCACAAGGAACTGGTAGTAAAGTACCATCATTTAGTGCTATTGCTCCTGGTGGTATAGCAAAAGAGCAGACATTGGGGATAAGAAGATAAGATGGCAGTAAAAGAAGAAAGAAGAGCAAGAGTTCAAAAGATCATGGGTGGTGGAGATAAGAAACCATCTCCAAAGATAACTGCTGAGAATTTATTACCAACAAAACCAGGTGGTGGTGCAAGGATCACATCAGAACAAGTTCAGTCATTACATATTGTTAATATAAAACTTGGTGAGGTTAGTAATGGATTGAAGGATCAATTAGTTTTATCTAAAGTAAGAGAAGGTATTAAAAAAAGAAGAGCAGAAAAAGAAAGACGTAGAGCAAGAGAAGCACAATTAGAAGCAAAGAAAGGTAAAAAAGAGGATAAAGGTGGTGGTATAAAGGCTAAAGGAATGAATTTCTTTGAGAAGGTGTTTAATTTTCTTTTAACCTTTTTGATTGGTAGTGTTATAATGAAGTTGGTTGATAGATTGGGTGATCCTAAATTCCAAGGATTTTTAAAGGGTCTTACTGCCACTCTTAAATGGCTTGGTAATACTGCTGGAACCTTATTTAATGCATTTGTTAGTTTTATTGATTGGGCTTATGGTCTTTATGATAAAGCTGAGCAATGGATAGGTAACACATTTGGTGAAGAAGCATTAGAAAAATTTAAAATTTTCTCAAAGAATTTATCGACTTTAATTAATGGGTTTATTGTATGGAAATTAGTTTTTGAAAAGATATTTAAATCAATAATCAAAAATGTAACTAGAGCCTTTAAGTTTGTTAGGAATGTTATTCGAAGCATTTGGACTAAGATGCGACGATTGATGGGAAGAAAGTTGAGAATGTTCTTTAAGAATCTTGCTAAACGTGCTGGTGGTATTATTAGGAGTGCTGGCCGGGGATTACTTAATGTAGGTAAAGCTGGTCTAAGTAGAGTAGGTGGTCTTCTTAGTAGGGGTGGTAGTGCATTAGCAAAGACTGGTGCTGGAAAGATAGTAGCAAAGGCTAGTGGATTAGTTGTTAAGATATTTGGTAAAGCTGCTAACATTATTGGACCTGCTATTAAAGGTGCAATGCCAGCAGTCAAAGGATTCTTTGGTAGGATTCCTATTCTTGGTCCATTAATTGTTGGTATAGTATCATTGATGTCTGGGGAACCACCTGGACAAGCACTCTTTAAGACTATGGGTGCAGCATTGGGTGGAGCATTGGGAACTTTCATACCTGTTCCTATTCTTGGCACACTCTTAGGTGAGGCAGTTGGTGTCTTTGTTGGTGACTTGATGTATCATCTGATCATTAAGAGAGATCCTAAAGCAGCAATGAAATTATTTGGAGATACTATGAAGGGTATCTTTAATGCAGGTAAGGCAGTAGTTAATTGGATATTTGGTGGAGGATTGTTTAATTTATTAAAACAGGGTGCTGGTATTGCATTAAAGTTTGGAAAGTGGATATTCTTTGAGGCAATACCGTGGGCAGCTGCAAAGATCGGAGGTATAGGAAAGATAATAGCAGACTGGATTGGTGCTGGAGTGGAAAGATGGAAATCCAGTTTCCCAATGTTTGAGATACCTAATGTAGGTATACAGGATGCGTTATATAAATTCTTTGATATGAAATGGCCTGACATTTGGCCTTTTAGTGGTAGGATATCATTAGGTATTGGTGGTGAACCTGTGTTGCCATTCTTAGAGGGATGGAGACCAGACTTTTTAGAAAATCTTCCAAGGTTACCTAGAATATTAGGTTTCTTATGGCAGAATGTTCCTGGATTATCTGCGCTTGTGGATAGTGAAGGTGAAGTAAAAGGATTCCCTAAGTTTTGGTTACTTGCTAATCCGTTCTTTATGATGTCGCATACAAAGAATGCCTTCTTCCCTGGTACTGGTGGATCCAAATCTTCAAGTAATGGTGGAGCAGCATCTGTAGCACCAAGTAGTGGTAATTCTGATGCTTCAGATGTATCAGAGTCTACTTCTTATGAGGAAGGTGGAGAAGGAGAACCAACTATTATTCCTATACCTATAGTACGTGCTGGAAATATTACTACCTCTTCTGGTGGTGGTAGTGGTGGTGGAAGAAGAACTGAGAATCGTGAAGATCCAATGCTAGTTTTGTATCAGGGGTAAATAAGATATGGCACTTTCATCTAGACAATCAGAACCTTCTCTTCCAAGTAGAGTTGATGTAACATCCAATAAGGATACAAGTAAGACTGTTAGTTTACTTGGTGGATTTTTGGAACTTAGATACTATGAAAGTATTTTGCAAGATTCTATAAAGGCAACTTATACTTTTTCTGATACAGGTAATGCTATTGATGGTCAATCTGTAATAGAAGGTTTACCTTTAGTCGGGACAGAAGATGTTCAATTAAGATTTACTGATCTTAATGATAATGAAATAAAAGTAGATTTAAATATTAATAAAGTAACACCAGTTGCAGCAGATAGTAATAAAACTTTAGTAAGTATACAATTAGTTTCAGAAGAGTTTATTAAGAATGAAGAAGGTCGTATGAGATTGACCGAAAGATATAGTGGAAAGATTTCTGATCATGTTACTAGTATAATAAAAGGAGCTCCACCTGCACAAGAAGAACCAAAGACAAAAATATCTCTTAAGACTAAGAAGGAAGTGGATATAGAGGAGACAGGAAATACTTATAATTTTTTAGGTAATAGTCGTAAACCATTTTATATTCTTAATTATCTTTCTAAGTATTCTGTTCCAATTAATAAGAGTGCTAATGTTTCCACTGAAAATAATCCAACAAGTGGAGGAACAAATAAAACTGCAGGATTTCTTTTCTTTGAAACTTCAGAAGGGTTTCATTTTAAATCTATAGATGCATTATTTAAACAGGAGAAAAAGAAATCTTTTATTTTTACTGAATCTACAGATGGTGAAGCAGGAATTCCTGTTGGTTATGATGGAAAGATTTTAAGGCAACAGTCTGATAATGCTATTAATGCCCAAGAGAAGATGATGATGGGTGCATATTCTACTAAGTTAGTTATTTTTAATCCATTCAATTGTCATTATGAAGTCATTGAGCAGAGTGCTACGGATCTTGATAGTAATCAATCTCCAGGATTAGAACTTGCTGGCAAAGAACTTCCTGTATTTAATGAGAAGTTTGAGAATAAGAAACCAACACGTACAACATATCATTTATTAGATATTGGTTCTCTTCCCGCAGGTGCTACTGATGAACAAATAAAGGCTAATGAAGAAGAGAATCTTAATGTGGCAAAGAATCTCAACCAAGCAATCCGTAGATACAATCAACTCTTTAGTGGTATGATGGAGATTACTATTGCTGGAGATTTTAGTTTACATGCAGGAGATGTTATATTTGTTGATGTTCCTGCTGTTCAATCTGAAAGTGATGATACAGTAAATAAGCAAAGTGGTGGTCTATATATTATAGCTGACTTATGCCACTTAGTGAACCCAGAAGGAACTTGGACTAAGTTAAACTTGGCACGGGATTCTTTTGGAAGAAAAGGTAACCACAGTACTAGGTAATCTATTATGACCGAAAAAGCACACGACTTAGATCATGAAGTTTATATTGATCCAAAAGATCATAAAGAACATATTAATCATGGTATCCTTGAGTATTCTGAGGAAGATTTAAAGACTTCTCATGCATATTATGAAGAGTATCATAAAGATGATGAACCTGAAACAGGTATTAATGATTATCATTTAAGACATCAAGATAAAAAATTAGATCAATATTGTGATAATCATCCTGATGCATTAGAATGTAGAGTTTACGACGAATAATATATGTCAGAATCATTATTTAATCCTGGGTTTTTGGGGTCTGGCTTTCTTTGGTGGATTGGTCAGATCGTCGATGATTCAACTTGGCGTGAAAACATAAACCCAGAAAAGTTTGAGAAGGTAACAGACATTCCTGCTTGGGGTTATCGCTATAAGGTAAAGATTATGGGTTACCATGATCAATCTGAAGCAGCGATAAAAGCGGAACAACTTCCGTGGGCTCAGGTAATGTTTCCCATTACTGCTGGTGGTGGTGCTGGTGGTTCACGAATGACTCCTGCATTAAAGCAGGGGATGTTTGTGTTTGGATTCTTTCTGGATGGTCAAGACAGGCAATCTCCTGTGATTATGGGTGTTCTTGGTAGTAATGCCAAGACAAAGATGGAAAGAAAGACTGGTAGTGAAGAAGGTGGTGGTAAAAACTACACACCACAGAGTTTTCATTCTAAAAATGCAAAGGAAGAACCAACAACTCAAAAGAAATTAAAGGATGATGATCTTGCACCAAAGCAGGGAGGGAATGAAGCATATAATTCTCCATCAAGTGGTAATGTATCAAAGGAGTCTGTAGATGCGACTAACTTGTATACTACAGCAGATGAAAAGAAAAAGAATGTATTGGAGGAGAAACATGCGTTAGCGTGTCCAGATCCAAATCGTGGGTCTGATATGAAAAATATTCAGACCGTTACTGAGACTCTTACTGAAAAGTTAGAACAATTTAAGAAAGCACAATCAGACGCAGATGCAGCAGCAGGTTTGCCTATTGTTGAAGCAAATAAAAATGTTACTGCAGAGATTGATAGGGCATCGAAAGAGATGTCAAAGTATATGAAAGGTATAATGGGTCAGGTTCAACAGTTTGCTACGAATGATTATAATGAGAAGATGCAACCAATGTTAAACTTGGCGGTTCCATCTTTTAAAAATAAATTATTAGAAGAACAAGTTGCTGGACTTGAAGGTATTGCTTGTGCTTTTAATGGTATTAATGGTAGGTTAGCGGGGTTACTTGCTGGTGCATTGATAAAGGCTTTCCAAAAGAAAAAGAAACAATCAAGAGTAACACCTCCTCCTGTAGGTATTGGTACTCCATTAGGAAGTACAAGAGCAAACAATGGAGTACTTGAGACATTTATTCCTGTTATAAATGAGCAAGGTGTGTCTCATGGAAATTGGCGAGCAAGTGAACAACTTCCACCAGAGTTGAACACTCCAGGTTCAGAAATTCTTCCACCTCTTCCAAGAGAGGGATTTTATTCTCCAACTCCTTTATGCTCATCAGAAGAATTAGTTGGTGAAGTATTAGGATCTGTTATTAATGATATAATGGGAGCATATGATAATGCTGCAGGACCAGTTGTTAATACTGTTAAGGAATCTTTAGGTGGAGATACGACTCAAGGTGGTAGTGCAGGACAAGGTACTGTTGATAATGCTATTAATGAGACAAATGTTTTAGCAGCATTATCATCTGGTGATCTTGTTGGTTCTTTGTCATCCACAATGGCAGAACAAGCAGGGGTAAATCCTGGAGAGATAGGACCAGTTACTAATAGTTTTAATCAAGGTAATTATGACTCAGGAATGTCAAGTCTTCTTGATCTTTCCGGTAAAAATATTCCTGCAAATGCAGCTGCCATAGCCGGAGCACTTGCTGCAATTAAGAGTGGTGATTTGATTGGTGGATTTGGTGCTGTTTCTAATATACTGGGAGTAGATTCTAATTTAATGCAAGGAGTGGGTGGTGCTTTGTCTGCAATTACTTCAGGAGATACAGCGGCTCTTCTTAGTTCTGTAGGAGGACTTGCATCAATGTATCCATCGGTTCTAAATTCGATTGTAGGTAAAGGTTCTGCTTTAGCAGGAGCAAATCTAGGTAATCTGATTGGTGGTGGAGGTGCATTGGGTGGGATGAATTTTGATATTGCATCATCATTAACTTTTGTTCAATCTATTACTAAGATATTTGAATGTGATCCGCCACCGGAATGTTCTCCTAATGATGTTCATACTATGCAGGGTGGTGGTACTACAGCAGATGGAGCAAGTGGTGCTAATGTTGCACAAAAAGCAGCGAAGACAGCAGATACACCTTCTTCACAAATAAAAACTAATCCCAAGAGATACAAGAAAGATAATTGGGTGAATACAGTAACTGACGAAGATCGTGAAGATATCAGAAACGAATTGGAGCTGTTCTAATGCCAATACAACCAACTTCATTTGATAATATTAAGGTAGGATATATCAGTCAGACAGACGGATATGTTAAGGATGTTTCTATTGCATCTGCAAATGCTTATGAGAAATCATATCCTAACACTGAATATATTTTTATTAGTGGTGATAATAAAGTCGTATACTTAGATATTAATGGTGTTAATGCATTAACTCCTAAAAGTTTATTGAGATCTGATCCTTGCGATACAACAGACAAACCTTGTGGTCCTCCTGTTCTTAAGTTCTTTGGTGGGCATGGTGTAGGAGCAGCAGCAAATCCCGTTATTGATAGGAATGGTCAGTTAATTGCAGCGGATCTTATAAATGGTGGGGGTGGATATAAGTCTCCACCTCAAGTACAAGTTATAGATCCTTGTAAGAATGGAACGGGTGCTTTACTTCAAACAATTATTAAAGATGGAGTTGTTATAAAAGTTATTGTTAAAGATACTGGTTTAGGGTATCTTCCTCCAGCACAGACAACCCCACAGTATCCAGCAGTTCTTAATCTTACAGAAGTTCGTGTTAAGAATCCTGGATTCAATTATAATTGTGGTGTAGATAAATTGACAATCACTCCTAGTAATGGTACAGTATTATCATATAAATGTGATCCATTTGGTAAGATTAAATCGGTTAGTGTTGATTCTGGTGGTAGTTTTACTGAACTTCCAAACATAGGAATGGATACTGAGACTGGATTTAATGCATCATTTATTCCTGTCTTTGAGATTAATCGTGATCCTGAAGAGGTAAGACTTATTGATCAATCACAACTTGTTCAAGTATATGATCTTGTAGGTTTAACTCTTAATGGGTATGTTGATGGTAAGGCTTACTATGGAAATGTTTACTTTGTTGGTGGAGTGAAGTATGCTGGTACTACTACTAGTGATGGAACAGATATCCAAGTCTATGATACTCGATTGCAGAGTATTGAGAACACAACTGTAGAAAAACTTCAATAGATACTATTATGTCAGGTAATTCAGGACCAAAAAAGAATTTCTGGGTACAAGCCTGGAGTGCTATGAATGGCATGATTCAATTTGGTGCTTTGAGCCCAAGAGATGATGTTACTTCTAGTGTAGAATTGAAGGGATTAGATGGTAGGCATTTCTTATCTTTAGATGAGGATGGAGTTCGTGAAGGTTGGACTGTAATGAATTCTCCTGGTGCAACAATGATTCACACGGGGGAAGATTTAGCAGCAGTTGAGGAAGGAAGTGATCCACCTGAAGGTATTTGTGAAAAGGAAGCATTTGTTATTCTTGCAAAGAATGGTGACATTCAATTGAAAGCAGCAAATGGTAGGATTAGAATGGAGGCCCATGACATAGAGATTACTGCAACAGGTCAACCACCTCACGGTAATGTTATTGTTAATGGATATGAAAATATTAAACTTGATTCAAAAAATATTACAATAGATGGTAAGCAATCATATAAGATAGTAAGTACGGGACTTTTAACTTTAAGTGGTTTATTGGGAGTTCATATTATTGCTCCTTTAGTAACAGGAGTAACTGCAGCATCTATACCTAATAAGATGCCAAAACCAGGAACACAAATTCAAAACGGATAGGAATATGGCTTTTTCAATTGATGAACAATGGGTTTATAATGGTCAACATATAGTTGCAAAACCTTTTACTACACCAAAGGTATTGGGTACTGGTGCAGAAAAAATTAAGTGGTCATCCTATATTCAAGGATCACTTCAGGTTGGTGCAGTTGATGACTTTGGATCTGGTGATTATCCAGGTACTGCGACTGTAATGATTGGTCGAACAGATACTAAGAATACACCTAGATCTCTTAATACTAGAGGAAATGTTCATATTGAAGGTGATAGTGGAACTCCTTGGGCGGTTAATGTTAAAGGTAATCAAGAGATATTAGGTAATGGTCAAACAGGTAATGCTTTATATGTAACAGGTGGTGGTTCAGTTGATTCTCTTTATGTTGATGGTGATGTTTTTGTTAGTGGTAAGGTAGACTGTGGTAATAAAGGAAAACTTGCATCAAGATTTGCGGCAGCAGATGCTTCACCAAAACCATTTGATATTAAACATCCTACAAAAGGTGATGGGCATCGACTTCGTTATGCTTGTATTGAGGGACCAGAGGTTGGTGTATATTGTAGGGGGAGAGTTCGTAATGAGAAAATAATAAAATTACCTTATTATTGGAAAGATTTAGTAGATGTTGAAAGTATTTCTGTTCAACTCCAACCTATTGGTGTTCATCAGGATGTGATTGTAAAGAGATGGGATGCAGAGACAATACATCTTCAAGCACAAGGTGGACTTCCTGTTAATTGTTTCTATCATGTATATGGTGAAAGAAAAGATGTTAATCCACTTATTACTGAATACGAAGGTGATAGTTGGAAAGATTATCCAGATCCTAACTTTAATCCAGAGACAGCACCAGATACTCCAAACTTTAATGATCCAGAGTATCGTGGTAGAAGGAATACTATAACAATTTGAAGAAACTTATCTATATTCAAGAGAAGTTTTTAGATTCTTCTCTGTGCAAACCATTTATTGATCTCTTTGATATTAAGAAAGAAGACCGTTCATTGGATGCTGTAACTCATTCAGATCCAAATGAAACTCTTACATATATTCCAAATCAACCATTTGATAAGAATTATGGTGCAAAATATTTGGGTGGTAATGTAGATCCTATAGATATGAACTCTACAACGGATGAATTATTTGGTGGAGTTATTAATAATGTAACTAATCTTTGTAAAACATTTGAGGATGAGATTGTATTAGATTATGTGGGAGTTGTTAGATGGCCTATTGGTACATTTATGAAACCACACGTTGATGATAATAATGTCCATAAACCCGATGTATTTGCTGCAATGTTATATTTGAATGATGATTTTAAGGGTGGATCTACTATGTTTGAGGATATGGAGGTAAAACCAGAAGCAGGTAAATTAATAATATTTTCAAATTCACAACATCTTCACTATGTTAGTAAAGTTGAGGAGGCGGAGAGATTTGTTCTTTCCTTCTGGTACAGTAGACCTTGACAAAGATCTTTGATGGTGCTATATTGTATGAGTTGGACGCAACACAGGGAGTGACTGAATAATCTTTCTGGCAAATGCTGGATAAGGTGATGAGACACAGGTGGTGCTGCACCGAAAGGTGAATCGACTTACCAGTCGGGTCTCAGGCAGAGATGTAAAATTTACTACTGTAGTAATGCCCGTCTCTTGTTGGTATACAGGAACCCAACCTCCCACACAACTATTTTGGAGACTTCTATGGAAGAAAATCAAAGGCCTGATTTGGGTGCAGATAATATTGAGTATGAAGATGATGAATATCTGACACGTTGTGTAGTAGATCCAGTGAAGAGAACTTTTTATCTATATTCAAGTGAAGGTGATACAAAGACAGTAGTATGTGAAACTACGGATCAGTTTATGAGTGTTTTAGAATTAGTAAGGGCAACTTGTCCAGAAGAAAGGTTATCTTATACAAATCCACTTTAGCCAGGGAAAATCGACTTTTGATTCCAAAAAGGCGGGTAAAAAACCCCGCCAATTTTTTTGCCCTATTACTTTTTGATAAATAATAAAAAAGTTATGTGTAAGCAGAAATGGGTATTCGCATAGATGGACAAACCGATGTTGTATCCGCAGCGGATGGCAGTCTTACCATTGAAGGACAGCAGATTAATACTACTGGAATTGTAACTGCTGCATCTGGATTTCGAGTAGGAAGTGCTGTTACGATTGGGATATATAACGGAGGTAACTCTACTTTTTCGGGTATTGTTACTGCAAATGCATTTGTTGGTGATGGTTCGTTATTAACTGGTGTTGCTGCTGGAGTTTGGACAGAAGATTCAGTCGGTGTCAGCACAATTAAGGTTGCTGGTATTAATACTACTGGTGTTAAAGGAATTGCTGCTGGTGCTGCTACTTCAGAAGGTGCAGTTCAGGCACATGGTAATGTTTCTGTAATTGATGGTATGTTAATGCTTGATCAGGTTATTGATAAGAATCTTACATTACCTGCAGGTAAGAACGCAATATTAGTAGGTCCTGTACAAGTCGCTGCTGGAATCGGCATAACGGTTGAAGCAGGATGTACTCTACTTATAGCATAAATACAAAAAAATAGGATTAACTGATAAATGGCTAATTTACAGGTTGGTGTTGCTGGAAATGGAACCGTCACGGTAGGTGCAGGTGCATCAGTACATTCTCCTGCAAGCAATACTCTAACGTTAGGAAGCAATAATGCAGAAAGACTTCGTATTGATTCAAGTGGAAGATTATTAATAGGAACAACCACTGAAGGACATGCAAATGGTGATGAATTAACAATATCTAAAGATAGTGGTGCAATGGGAATGACCTTAAGGTCAGGTGACTCTAGTAATTGTCATCTTTATTTTTCAGACGCAACAAGTGGTGATGGTGAATATGCTGGATATATTGCTTATCAGCATTCTGATAATTCCTTACAAATGGGAACAAATGCTACTGAAAGAGTTCGCATCACATCTTCTGGGTTAGGAATTAATGTTACACCTAGTAGAGAACTTCATGTAAAAGGTTTAGATGCAATAGTTAGAGTTGAATCTACTTCTGCTACTGGTAGAAATGTAATTGAATTTTTTGATAGTTCTGCTGCAAAAGGAAGTATTGGATGGCCTGCCAGTGGTAATGATCATTTTGCAATTCAGCAAAGTGAAAATGCTGATATGTGGTTTAGTACTAATGATACAGAAAGACTTCGCGTTCGAGCTGATGGTCGAGTTTCTATGGCAAGTTCATTAGCAGTAGCAGGTATATGTACTGCAGCAACATTTGTCCCAACAGATGGGCAATTAAGTCATAGAAATTTAATAATAAATGGAGCTATGAATATAGCTCAACGAGGTACAACATCTACAACCAGTGGTTATGGGACTGTTGATAGATTTAAACCAGGTTATGATGGACATGATGAAGTACTAACACAAGCACAACATGCTTTAACTTCTGCTGATACTGGTCCTTGGGCTAAAGGTTTGAGATCATCCCTTCACCTTACAAATGGAAACCAAACAAGTGGTGCTGGTGCAGCGGATTATGCTTATATTTACTATTATGCTGAAGCACAAGATCTAGCACATTCTGGTTGGGACTATACTTCAACAACTGCTTATATAACATTATCTTTCTGGGTAAGATCAAGTGTAGCTCAAACATTTTATGGGTATGTGAAGTCGCAAGATGGTACACAAAAACTGTATTCTTTTTCAACAGGTGCTCTTTCTGCAAATACCTGGAAAAAAGTAGAAGTAAATATACCTGGTCATGCTGATTTACAATTTGATGTTAATAAAGATGCAGGTTTTCAAATTGCTTGGATTCCCTTTATGGGAACTGATTATACAACAAGTGGGCATACTGCAAGTGCTTGGATGACTTACAGTGGTTCTGACAGAATACCAGATAATACATCTACTTGGTGGACAACTAATGATTCAACGTTTGAAATAACAGGCGTTCAGCTTGAAGTCGGTTCAGTAGCCACACCGTTTGAGCACCGTAGTTATGGTGATGAAATGGCAAGATGTCAGAGATACTATTTCCAAAGTGATAACTTCAAAGTAAGTTGTGCTCAAGGACCAGTAAGAGGAGAAGCTTATAGTACGACTGAAATGTTTGCACATGTACAATACCCACAACCAATGAGAGCTGCACCTACTTGGATAGTATGTGATAATTCTGGAAATACTGGTGCAGTGCATAAAATAGGAAACCCAGATGTTAGTGGGGTATCAGTAGATCGCTATGGAGCAACAAGTGGTGTTAGAATCACAAAAGTTAGTGGCTGGACGGCAGGTGATGGCTATATGTTCACTTATTCAGTAGACGCGGAGCTTTAATCATGTCTTACAAATTAGCAGGAAAAGATGACGCTGGTGAAGATATCCAGTGTATTATTAGAAAATCTGATGGGGCTTCAATCCCTAAAGATCCTGATAATAGGGATTATGCAGAATATCTCGCATGGGTGGCTGCTGGAAATACTCCAGATGCTGCTGATTCATAGTTAACTCTATAAATATCTAAAAAGTATAAAAGATGAGCACACTAAAGGTTGATACTATTGCATCGGATACCACTCCTACCGTCACTATTAGTGATGGGTTGACCGTTAGTGGTGTAACAACTAGTACTGGTGATATTTCTATTGCTGATACGATAGTTCATACTGGAGATACAAATACAAAGATAAGATTCCCTTCTGCTGATACAATTACAGTAGAAACAGGTGGTACAGAAAGAGTTCGTGTGAGTACTGCTGGATCTCTTGGTATTAACAATAGTGATCCTCAATATCCTGTGCATATTAAGCAGGCTATGAGTTCCAGTCCTTATTGGATTCATATGGAGGTAAGCGGAAGTAATACTACTGGAGGAGGAGCAGGTATTGCTTTTGATACATCTGCAACAAACTCAACATCAAATAATGGTATATTCCTTGCCACTGTTTCTGGAGAAAGAAGTGCTTCTGCTAATGGTTCAAATACTTTAGTTTTTAAAACATCTAAATCAGGTACAACTGGTGATGGTTCTCTTACCTCTGGTCCAAAAACCCAGATGGTTATTACGGAAGATGGTATAGTTGGTGTTGGAACTGCAGCACCATATGCTAATGGACTTTTACATTGTGATGGAAACTTAGTTCTTACATCAGCAGGTAATGCACCAAAGATTATTTTTGATGAATTTGGTACAGGTACTGATCCAAAGGAT
>VTLG01001241.1_pt1 | contig 15411 bp, 30 predicted proteins | sample 4694571 | NCBI WGS metagenome assembly VTLG01 (sample SAMN12604809, study PRJNA352737) | marine metagenome | biome: ENVO:00000447; feature: ENVO:00000209|ENVO:00000569|ENVO:01000036; material: ENVO:00002151; isolation source: viral sequences binned using virsorter ...
GAGTCAAGTCGAGAGACGACCTCGGTGGATAACATGACCCACTAAGTTGATTACGCAGAGGTGATCACGCCAAAGAGTAAGAGGCACACGCTAAGATAAGTATTTTTGATTGTTCAACAATAATCATGAATACTTATGTATTCAGAAAAGGAGCAAACTATGACTACATTATTTAAGAACATTAACTTAAACAAACTAACTAAAAAGGAACTTGTGTTGCTTTTACATTTAGTTGAGCATTATCAAAAAGATGTTGCTGAAAATCAATCAGAAGAGCTTACACAACAGTTAGACTCTTACGGTGACTTAATCTGTGAGCACATTCAGAAAACTAGCTTAAACTATTGCTGGAGCAAATCATGAGTAAACTATCTAAAAGAGTAGTTGACCTTAAGTTAACTTACGCAGAACTATCTGACCTGCACTCAGGTCTACTTTATTCTAAAAATTCTTTTGTATCTGATAGGAAAAGAAAAGAAAAAACTTTAGATAAAGTTAGAAAGATACTACAAGAAAAACAAAGCGAATATTTCAAAGAGGAGGGAATATTATGAAATATAACACTAATGAAATGGGGTACGACATTCAGGTATTAGAATTATTTGATGACGAGTCGTCTTCCATACCAACAAGATACAGAATAACAGCAGAGGATGATTTGCATTGGTTTATTCAGTATTACGACATTAAAAAAGAGGACTACAGTCATTCAAACATGAGTGATTACATTCAAACATTTAAGCAATGGGTCACTAAAGAAGAGAGGAAACTATAATGATTAAAGAAAATATAATGAGTGATGAGTTTTATGATTGGTTAGATCAATGTCCTGTACAATGGTACAGAAATAGGGTGGATGAGGGTATAGTAGGCTATACTTTTGTAATACCTGATATTGAGGATGAAGAGGAAAAAAGAGAGGTAAATAATAATGTATAAAAAACCTAAATTTGAAATCGTTCTTGATCGTTTAATAATTTTATACTTTGCGATTAAGATACCAACAATCATAACACTATTGTTATTAGAGAACTTTTAGAAAGGAGAGGACTATGCAAATTAGACTCGTAAATAAAAAAGAGAAGTTGTTGCCTAATAAAGTTGGCACACACTTCGGAAGCGTTAACAATTGGATCGCTTCCAAAACATGGTATCGATACGATGCCTTAACTATTGGTAATGGTGCTACTGCCTATTTTTGGTCAGATCGCCATGCCTGTACGGTTGTTGAAATCATCAACCGTAATAAAAAACGCTATGTGGTGGTTCAACAGGACCACGCAAAGCGTACCGATAGGAATGGCTTTTCAGAAAGTCAGACCTATGAATTTACTCCTAACCCTAAGGGTAGGAAGTTTATCTCCGAGGTTATCGATATCGAGACCGAGGATGGTCAGCTGGGCTTCATCTTGGAGCCTAGAGTATTCAATCCTAAGACTAATCGTTTTAGGAAAGAAGGGACTCGCATTGGTCTCGGTCAACGGTCCGAGTATTGGTGCCCGAGTTTCTAATACTCAATATACATTTTCTAAGACCTCGCTTTGGGGTCTTAGACAATGTGTAAGCATTGTAGGTAAGGGTGATACCTTTAGAAGACGGTAGACTTAGTCTAGAAAAGTAAACACTTTATTGTGTTTAAACTAAGTGTGTCCTCATCGCCCACCAAAGACTAAGGTATGTGTAGCCCTATCCACATTACCAATAGGTAAGAGGGACATCACTTAATCCTTGTTGCAAGTGGAGTATGTGCAAGGTTCCTTAGTCATAGATAAGGAGAGCAAAATGACTTTAGTAAAAGGACCAAAAGTAAAAGACATCAATAAAGTGATACCGAAAGATTATCATATATCAGGTGTTGAAATTCAAAAAGGTTTGCGATCTGATGATAGTGAATATTTTTATGTGAGCATAAAAATAACTCATAATGAATATTTAACTAATTCAGAACTTTTTGAACCTATCGATTTACCTTATATTTCAATTGATGCTCCTAAAGAGGAAAGAGTTAAAAAAACTGAAAACTCTAAAAAGGAAGCTAGGAAAAGATTACAAGTTGATGTAAGGCATTTCGGTTTTGCATTAGAACCAAGTCAATTAAAAATAAAATAATTGTGATTTTTTTTGGAATTTTCTTCCAAAATCTTACACATATATACACATAACTATGTAGGGAATTTTAAATTCTTTGCACTATATAACTATGTGAGAAAATTATTTGGAAAATTATTTTGCAAAATCCGTATAATAAATCACATAGTACTACGAACACTATATCGAAAGGATAGAAATATGATTAGTGAAAAAGAAATACTTGTTGAATTTGACAAGTGGTTAAAGACTGACAGTGCTAAGCGTATCCAAGATATGCAGACTAAGGTCAAAATAATGAAAAGGCACGACCCTACCAATACTTCAATCAGGACAATGTCCTTGGTTAATGCTATTGGCAGAATACTTCTAATGGACTATGTCTTCGTTGATACAACAAAAGACGGAGATTATATTAAGGTTGAGGACTCAATAAGTAAGGTTAAGAGCTTTATAAGAGTGCTTAATTAAAAAAAACCTGATCGGTCCTGTTGAAAAAAAATCAATAGGACCGATAAAATAATTAGTTGAAAAAAAAATAAAATTCGACATATACAATATAGAGACTAAAAAAAAATTTGAATTTTTTGATGATGTCTCGATATTATAAGTAAGAAATAAAGAAAGACCTGACACTAAACAAATTGCAAGTTGTTTAGCGACCTTCTGACTGAATAATGTCTTTAAGTCAGAGGCATAAGGTGTAAGGCTCAAGAAGTATGGCTAAATGGCTGAGGGCTTGAGAGATAGGCACGAGTAGATGGAGAAACAGTTCATCTGACCTACCGAAAGTTGTGGGTGAAAAAACTAGCCCCACGAAGGTCCTCAGGTCTTTCTTCGTTTCAATAAAGGAGGTTCTATAATGATAATTATAGTGCTTGACCCATGGTAGCCCTTAGGGGCTACTTTTTCATTAAAACAAAAAGGAGCAAATATAATGTTAGAAATTATTATATATACTGTTATAGTAATACTAATTAGTTGGTTGGCGTTCTTGCCAATCACATGGGACAAAGATGATAAAAAGAAAGAGAGGAAAAACGATGGCAACTAATACACAAGCTAAGAGGAGATCTGTCAAAGGTAAAAAGATAGGCTATAGAACTAATAATCCACAAATAAAGCTTGAGGTGATCAGAGAGGTTAATGGTTATTTAGCATTAGATTTTAGTCACACTAAGTATAGTGGTAAGGCAACTATTACAGTTAAAATAGATGGTCTTGACAGAAAGTTTTATCGTCATGACTTAGACGATAGAAAGGCAACACTCGGTAAAAAGAAAGGAGAGTCGGATGCAATGGACTATACACAGAGGCTATTTAGAAGATCCTAAGGGTCTTCCAATAGCTGATACTTTAATCTTTGTTAAACACAAGGAGAGAAGTTACGAAGCGATAGCAATCTTTTCAGGAGAGCATCGTAACGTTTACAAAAAAGACAAAGACAGTCTTTTCAATTATTTATCTGAGCCACTTGAGTGGGAGATAGATAAGATAAAAATGTTTATGTATAATAACACAGGCTTTATGCATAGAATACTTAACAAGAATAGTAGGACTCTAGAGGTTAAAAATTATTTAGAGTCTGAAATGAGAAAGGATGAGGAAGACAATGAGCGAGTACAGTTGGAAGGATGCCATGCATAATATAGTTGAGGCTATTAATGAAGGCATAGAAAATGAGACTGCTAGACTACAACCTGACGAAAAAATTAAAGTAGAGGTTATAGACAAAGAGGACCACGCAGTCGTTAATGTAACTAGAATAAAAAAGGAGAAAAACGATGACTAGAGCTACCGAAGAGGACTACAACTTTAGTAACACCATAAACTTGACTTATATCGAGGGACCATATGATATTCATGTTGTTCAGACTAATAAAGAAGAGGTCAATGTTTATGATCACGGTAAGTATTTATACTCTACTAAAATACCAAAAGTAGATGTAAAATACGTTGACAATGCTCGTGAGCTTAAAAAAGCTCGTGAGATAAAAATAATTCAAGATGCTAAGAAAAACATCACTTGGCATCATGAGGAGGATTAGACTATGAGCTGTGAAACTGAATATCAATGGATATCTATTCACTCCAAAAGAAAAACAAAAATACTTTCTCTTTTGGAAAAGTATATGAAAGTGAGAAACGTATCTAAAATTGATTTAGTTAATGAGAAGTTTGATTACGAGATCAATAAACTTCGAGACGAACTCACTAATATCAACAAGTTACTAGATGTAATCTAGGCTCCTGATGGAGGGGATTTTCCCCTCCATTTAATCTATTTTAAAATTAATTAATATATTATATAAATAAATAACTTATTTTATGAAAGGAAATGACAATGGTTGTAAAACAACAAACCAAGAAAGAGGATCAAAAATGGGTGTCACAGATAATATCAAAAGACACTCAACTGCTTTTAGAAAGAATATGTAGAGACACAATGAGAACAAAACCAACACAATTGCACATAATCGTAAAAGAATACTACGATAAATTAGAAAAAGTTTAGTATTATTTCAGAATATTTTATGCTAAATTCTAAGAATGTTGGAGATATTAAAAGATCATCCACACTTCTTTGAGAAGACTGTATATAGAGTTGAGTACGTTGACGTGCCTGACGAAGAGGAGAATATTGTTCAAAGAGTCTTAGTTGAATTTACCGATGGAACTGAAAAATTTTATGAGTTTGATGCTTGGAAAAGGATAGTAATGAAGGGAAAAGAGATATTGGAGAGAAGGAGAAATTAATCTCCCATGCTCGGTCCATGTGGAATTTTATCCCACCACTCATCTGTTTTACTGTCCTCTTCCTTGTACTCTTTATAAGCAGTTATTTGAGCTATCTTGTCCTGTAAAAACGCTATGATGAGCTTGTTCTCTTGTTCTTCTGTCATGTAAATCTCCTTAATTTTTTCCGAAAGATAACTATATCAAAGTTGGTGTATAAAAAGCCACACATTTATTTTGCATTTTGATAAATAAATAATTTGACATTTATGATACTGTTGTTCCATGCTCAAATGGTTACTAGTTGGTTGGATGTGTTCAGGTGTGGGACAGGAACAAGTATGTTTAAGAATGGCATCAGAGGTAATACATGATAGTTTTGAAAGGTGTGATCAGTATTATGGTGTAATATATGATGAGTTATCGGAACCTAATATTAGTCTAAAATTCGATTGTGTTCAGGCTTATGTTATAGAGGATAATATTTAATTAAACCATTTAGCTAATTTTGATCTAGTGGGCATTATCTTAAACTTATCACGGTCCACGATTAACAACACGACATCATATTTTTTTTGATCAGGAGTAGGCACTCGATATATCATCTCACCACTCCGTCTATAATATCCAACTGACTTCGTTCTATCACTTACCCTTCTAGATGCAGTTTTAATATCAATTCTAAACGTTTCATCATCAGGAGATATAGCTATTATATCAATGAAGCCATGACATGACACGTTTTTAAAAACTAAAAAACCTAATTCTAATAATTTATTTACTGCCCTGTATTCTGATACGGTTCCTGAAATATGTTTTTTATTTAGAAAAACTTTATTCAAAGTAATCAACTCTTTTAATCCAAGGCTTAGGAATGAGTTGAACTCTACCACAATCAGAGTCTCCCTTACGACCCTTATCAGCAGAAATTATTATGTAATTATCTGTTTCTTTTACTACATATCCGAGACTAAAAATTTTTGGTGGCGTTATTTTTAAGGCATCCTCTAAGTCATGCCACCCACTACCTAATTCATAGGCATCTATCCATTGTATTTCTACTTTATTTCCTAAGGCGTTTTTCACGCCTAAATTTTACAGTATTATGGTTTTTTTTTAAACCAAGGTATTCTGACCGGGAACTAGCCTCTCAAAGTGTTGATGTTCGCCATTTTTACTCATAAACCAAGTTCTCTCTGTGCTTCCATTGATTGAGTACCCCATATTTTTTAGGTTTCCTGACCCATCTTTAACTGCCTGAGCCACGGACTCTAAATAGAAATCATCTCCAAACATGACTCCATCCTTTTTTAGTTTTGACCACCAATTTTCTATATCATCTAAAACTGCCTCATACTCATGAGCTCCATCCACCATAATGTAATCAAAAAAATTATTTTCAAATTTATCTAATATTTTTTTATCATCCGATCTGCCCTGACATACTCTTACCATGTCTCTTCCAATAAAAAATTTTAAATTTTCTTTAAATATATGACAAAAATCTTTAGGTATTTTTAAATTAGCGTGTTCAGATGAGCCCTCAAAAGTATCTAAAGCGTATATTTTTACGTTAAATTTTTCTGCATTACAAAGAGACGTTGCTAAATAATGCGTGGATCTACCCATAAAAGATCCTATCTCTAATATTGCTCCACCATCAGGAATTTTATCAACTATCATGTCATATGCCTCTGCATAATTAAACCATCCTGGTATTTTAAAATAAGTTTGTTTCATTGTTTTAATTTCTCCGTAATTGTTTCAGCTAACTGTATCGCAGTTTCATGAATAGTATTAGCCATGGACCACTTTTCATATTTATCTAAACTTTCTTGCATTTTAATTAATTCATTAAAACACTCACAAGCCTCTTTTAACTTTCTACGATCTATCTTTTCTCCATTAGGACTCAGGATCATATTAACCACTCCTTAAATTGTTCGCCCATTATCTCAGTAGCGATGTTAATTTTAGAACGCAGACTTTTAATTATATTATCATCCACAGTTCCCTCACAGATAAGATCAACATATGTCACTTTCTTTTCTGTACCAATTCTATGATTTCTTGCCTCTGCTTGTTCTCTTATTTCAAGATCATAATCATTAGAATAAAATATCATAGTATTAGCTATATTTAAAGTAAGACCATAACCACCCGTTCTTGGATGACCCACTAAAAACTTCATGTGATGATCAGGGTTTTTAAATTTTTCTAAAATTTTAGGTCTATCAGTCGAAGGTGTTTCTCCATAAAAACCCTCTGCTGAACCCTGTCCATATTTTTTATTTAAAGCTTCAATAACTGTTTTAATATTATGCCTATAGGAGCACCATATTATAACTTTACCATCAGTCTCTTCTATCGTGTCCAATAATTCTTTTACTCTATTTTCTGAAAAGTCAATTAATTTGCCATCATCTGTTGTCATGTAACCACAAGCTATTTGATGTAATCTTTTTAACTGAGCTATCAAGGTTGCAGTTGTTAATTGTTCTCCATCTATCTCAGCTAACGCTAATTTTTTCATCATGACATAAGCTTTCAGTTGGTTCTCGGTCATCGGAACACGTCTCTTTAAATAAATTTTATCAGGTAAGTCTAACGCTTCATCTTTAGTTACACGGTAAGAAAATTTTTGTATTTGTTTTGTCAACTCATCGAGTCTTTTATATCCTGTCACCTTGTTAAAACTTCTACCACCAAAGCTCATTTTAACTTGATCACAATATCTTGCTTTAAACGTATAGATAGAACTAAAGCCTAGCAGGTCTTCATTTAAAAAAGCACATTGAGAGTATAAGTCTTCAGGAGATTTAGTTATAGGAGATCCTGTTAATATAACTCTATAACGAGCATAGGACCCTATCTTAATACATCTCTTAGTTCTTTTAGCTGAACCATTTTTTATGATTGTAGACTCATCAACACACATTAAAGTTTTATCTGTGTAACAAAATTTTTCTGCAACCATACTCCCGTTCTTAGTTATTATTCCATCAATGTTCATTACTAAAATTTTTAATTTGTTATCATTAGAAAAAAGTTTTTCTTTTATTTCTTTTTGTTCTTTTTTTGTTTTAGCTCCCTCCCAAACATGAACATCATACTCAATGTGTTCTGCTAAATGTTTTGCTAACTCTTCTCGCCAATTATATTTTATTCCGTTAGGACAAATTACTAAAAGATTATTTACTTTTCCGTTATCAAATAAAATAGAAACTCCATCGATGAGAACTTTAGTTTTACCACAACCCATCTCCATAAACAGAGCATACTCAGGACTTTCTTTTTCAAAAGAATTCATCATACCCGCAAGACCAACTAACTGATGTTCCATTGGCTTTGTTTTGAACTTGTATTTGTTAACCAACATATGTAGAGTTTTTATTCTAGTATCAAAGAATATAACAATGAGTGAGAAAAGCAAAGTTTATGTTATTCAAAACGTAATGAGAAAACATCCTGACGGAACAATTAGAGCATTAGATTACAAACAAGCTGAAAGATTTGGTGAAATAATCTTTTTATTTGATGGTCAAAAACAAGTAGTCATGTCTCCTCAACCCACTATAAGAAAACTCAAATCTCTTCTAAAAGGGTTTAAAGACAACGATTATTTACTTTTAGTTGGCGACCCCGCTTTGATTGGGTTGACTTGCTCAGTCGTATCAAGTATTACTAGTGGTAGATATAATATGTTAAAATATGATAGATTAGAAAAAGATTACTTTCCTATCAGAGTTGACATTTATAACTAAGAATAAAAAAGGAGAATAATATGGCTATTAACTTAAGACGAGAAGAAAAAGACTTTCAGGTTACTGAGGTAGATCCTATATCAAAGGGTGCTCAGGATTATTTGAAAGCTGAAAAAGAAGTAGAGGACTTAGAGGCTTTACTTAAAGTAAAAAAAGAAGCTGTACGCAGAGCAAACGAAAACTTAGTTGAGTTGTTTGAAGAGCGTGGAGTTACTTCAATAAAAATGAAAGACGGTTCTAACGTAGAAATAAAACCGTTTTATACAGGAACAATATCCAAAGAAAAACAAGACGAGGCTTTTGCTTGGTTGCGTGATCATGGATATGAAGACTTGATTAAAAATCAAGTGATAGTAAAGTTTGGGAGAGCTGAAGACCATAAGGCAGTTAAACTGTTCAAGGACTTAGCGACCCAAGGGCTTGACACCGATAGAGCTATCAAAGTCGAGCCATCTACTCTTAGAGGTTTCATTCGTGAAATGGTTGAGAGTGGTAAAGAGTTACCTATGGACACTTTTGGAGTATTCGTAGGTCACAAAGTCAATATCAAGAAAGGTAAATAAATGACAGAGACAGCAAAAAAGCAAGTAGCGAAAAACGAAAAGAAAGAAGTTGCACAAGTACAATTAAATGCAATTTTAAAGTCAGAGCCTCTATCAGTTAGAGAAGCTGAAGACTATGCAATACCTTATTTAAATATGCTAAGTAAGGGTTCACCTCAAGTTGATGAGGAGAACTCCGAAAAGTTTATTAAAGGTGCTAAAAAGGGACAAATATTTAATACAGTTACAGAGACATGTAGTGATGTATTAACAGTACTGCCTGTATATTTCAGAAGGAGATATGTAGAGTGGTGGAATGACAGGACAAAAAATAAAGCTCCTATCAGTGAATACCTTCCTGACGAGTTTCAGGCTTTTCAAAAAGATGGAAAGATAGTTCGTGGAGACGATAAAAAAGATCGCTTCGTGGGTAAACCTGATACTTATGTTGAGAATACGGCAGAGCATTATGTCATAGTTATTGATGGACAAAGTTGGTACAAAGCCCTTATTAAAATGAAGGGATCTCAACTTAAAAAGTCTAAGCAATGGAACTCGGTAATGTCTAATCAAAGACGAGTTGACGGTAATGACATCTATCAACCAAAAGACTTTGCAATGTCATACAATTTGTCAGGTAAACCTGAAAAAAATGATCAGGGTAGTTGGCATGGTTGGTTAATAAGTCAAAACAAATGGGTAGACGAGTTAGGATTAGCTAAGCTTGAGGACATCTTAGCTGATGCGATGAAGTTTGAAAAAGATATTCATAGTGGGGAGCTTAAAGTTGCTCCTCAGGAAGATGAAACAAGTTCCCCGCAAGGGGAGTCCTCGCAGAGTGGTGATATACCATTCTAAATAGCCGCATGGGAATGTAAGTTTTTCTATAGTTTTCATTCTTATATTCTCACAGGGTCAGGGCATGACTTTTCCGGCCTCCTTTCGGTTCGTGCCCTGACTTAGCTATTAGAGGTAATATGGAGCTAGAGTTAGTACAAAAATTTAAAGATATCTTTACGGGTCTTGAGAGGGCTCACGGTGTCTTCGAAAAAAAGAATGAGCCACAGGAAGGCGTAAAGGTCGAGGCTCATATGAAAACGGTCCACGAGCCACCATCAATTGAAAAATTTCAACTGCACTTAAATGGAGACTATCCCGCAATGGGAATAGTTCCAATAAACGATGATGATCAATGTAAGTTTGGTGCAATAGATATTGATGTATATCCTCTCGATCACAAAGTTTTATTAAAAAAAATAAAACAAAAAAAGTTTCCTTTAATTATGTGTTTGTCTAAAAGTGGTGGTGCACATTTATATTTATTTACAAAGCAGTATGTTTCAGCAAAAGACATGCAAACTAAACTTAGTGAGATGGCTACAGCTATTGGTTATCCTAAGGCTGAAGTATTTCCAAAACAGATAGAACTGTATCAAAGAGAGGGAGAGGAGAAAAGAGATACAGGCAGTTGGATTAACTTACCTTATCATGGCAGAAGTCGTTATGGATTAAGTGATTTGGGTGATGCGTTAAGCTTAGAAGAGTTTCTTTCCTGCTACGATAATCTTGTTGTTGGTGCTCTTAAGTCGATTAAAACCGATTTCAAGAACGAGGTTATTAAAGACGGACCTCCATGCCTACAAATACTTACTGAACAGGGTGTTTCTGATGGCTCTCGGAATAATGCTCTGTTCAATGTAGGCGTATATTATCGTAAAGCAGATCCTGATAGTTTCAAAGAGTTAATAGAGGATTACAATAGAAGTTATATTAGTCCACCCTTGAAGTCAGATGAGGTATTGATAGTTATAAAACAAGTTAGTCAGAGCGATGGCAATGGTGCCCCTAAATATATGTATCGTTGCACTCAACCACCTATTGAGTCTCTTTGTAATAAAAGATTGTGTAAGAAAAGAAAGTTTGGTGTAGGGAGTGAGGGAGACCGAGATCACCCTGTTTACTCAGATTTAAAAGTTTATAAGTCAGACCCACCTAGGTATTTTTTAAATGTTGATGATAGGAGGATAGAGATAGGAAACACCGAGGATCTAATGACTCACAAAAAAATTATTCAAGCTTGTTTGGAACAATTAAATACAGGGATCATGAATATGAGTTCTGCTGAGTGGAACCAAACTTATAGTAATTTATTTGAAAGCATATCAATTGATTATCCACCTGAAGAGGTTACCAAAAAAGGTGAGTTCAAAGAGTTGTTGGAAGAGTTTTGTTTACATCAAGGAGAGGCTTTAACCATAGCAGATATATTTTTAGGTAAGTCATATACTGAAGATGGTTTTACATATTTTGCCTTAAAAGATTTGATGGACCATTTGAAAAGAAATGATTTTAAAGAAACAAGACCGTGGGTCACAATGAGACTTAAAGAAGAGTATGATGCAGAGGATTTAATAAGAAGTATTAAAAGTAGTAGGGTCAGGCTTTGGAAAATAAAACAGTTGAAAATTGATAATGTTAACCTTGAAGTTCCTGACATGAAACAACAAAAAGATTCAGATGAAGACATACCGTTTTGATAGCAGTATGAGTGAACCTACGGTTGTCATCGGACCGCCAGGCACGGGCAAAACAACTTTTATATTGAATAAAATAGAAGAGTATTTAGACAATGATGTGGGTATAGATGAAATAGCTTTTTTTTCATTTTCTAATAAAGCAGTAGACGAAGCAAAAGAAAGAGCGTCACAAAAATTTAAGGTCCCTATGAATCAGCTAGAGCATTTTAGCACCATGCACTCTTTTGCGTTAAGACAGATGGGATTAACAAGAGAACACATAATGAGTAATAATGATTGGAGGAATGTATCAAATGAACTTAGGATTAATATTAACGTTAATAATGACGATGACATATTTTTTAACAACTATGATGACAAATATATCGACCTTATAGAAAAAGCAAAAAGAAGAGACATCTCTTTGAGAGATTGTTGGTCTAGGTTTGCTAAAGATATTATTTGGCATAAGTTAGAATACATAGATAAAGGCTTAAAAGAGTATAAAAAATTCGGTTTTGAGCAGTTTACAGGGGGTTCAAAAGGTTTTCTCGTAAAATCACAAGGGCCTAAAATAGACTTTACTGACCTAATTAAAGATTATGTAGAGGGTGATTATAATAAACAATTTAAGGTTGTGTTCTTTGATGAGTCTCAGGACATGTCAACCATACAATGGAAAATGGCAGAAAAGATTTGGAACAATTCTGATGAGTCTTATTTAGCCATGGACCCTAATCAAGCTATATATACTTGGGCAGATGCTGATGTTGCAAAAGCCATTCAATTAAAAGAACAAGCAAAAAATTTAATTATTTTAAATCAATCAAAAAGAGTCCCTAGAAAAGTTTGGGAGATTGTAAATCGTGTTGAAGAACAAATCATAGGATATGATGATATTAAATGGTCACCTGCAAATAGAGATGGAGCGATAGAGTTTATAAGAGGTATTTATCATTTAAATATGGATCAGGGCACTTGGTTAATCATGGGTAGAACTAGGACTATTCGTGATGAGATGGAAGAGGTCATGAGAAAGAAAAATATTTTTTTCAGAGTCAAGCTAAAAGATAATAAATATAGATATTCAGTTAAAACTCAAGAAAGAAATGCTATACTAACTTGGAAAGATTTGATGAGAGATGAAAAAAACGAAGTGCCAATTAGATTAATAGAAAATTTATATAAGTGTCTTGGTAAAGAATTTGTTGCTAGAGGTAATAAGAAAAAAATATCTGAACAAAGAAAAGCTTTGCCTGACAAGAAGTTATCTTTTTTAGAACTTAAAGATAATTTTGGATTACAAGCTGAGTTTGGAACTCCTTGGACAAAAGTTATGACAACGATCAACACTGAGACTGTTGCATATCTAGAAAATTTAGAGTCAAGGGGAGAGAACTTAGCTTTAGAGCCACGAGTAACTTTATCTACAATTCATCAACAAAAGGGTGGTGAGGCAGACAATGTTATCGTGTCTTTAGACATAGGAAAAATGGCGTATGAGGAATATAGGATAAATCCTATTAGTGAACACAGACTTTTCTATGTGGCGTTTTCAAGAGCTAAAGAAAACCTTTACATAATAACACCACAATCAAGAGAGGCTTACAGAATATGACCAAACAAATAGGTATGTTTAAACCTAAATCCGAGTGGGTTCCACCCATGGATTTTCCTAATATAAAAGACGCAGATAAAATAGCCATAGATTTAGAAACAAAAGACCCAAATATAATTGACAAAGGTCCCGGTTGGGCAACGAATGATGGAGAGATAATCGGTGTGGCTATAGCTGTGGATGGTTGGAAAGGTTATTATCCTATTAGACATGAGACAGGATTTAATCACGATTCACGAGTCGTGTTTGATTGGCTAAATGAAATGCTCTCAGGAGAGGGAGAGAAAATTGCTCATAATGCTGCTTATGATTTTGGTTGGTTAGAAGCTGAGGGTGTTAAATGGAGTGGTCGTATTATCGATACTATGATTGTAGCTCCTTTAATCAATGAAAATAAATATAGTTATTCTCTTAACGCAGTTTCTAAAGAATATTTAGCTGAGAGTAAAAATGAATTTTTATTAAATGAAACTGCTGCACAATGGGGTGTGGATGCTAAGAGCGAGATGTTTAAAATACCTTCTCAGTATGTAGGAGAGTATGCAGAGCAAGACGCTGTGTTATCTCTTAAATTATGGGACAGGCTAAAGCCTGAGATTGCTCAACAAGATTTACAAACTGTTTTTGATTTAGAAACAGACCTGATACCAATCTTAATGAAAATGAGAAAAAAAGGGGTCAGGGTTGATTTAGAAAAATTAAAAAAAGCTGAGAAGTCTTTTATTAGAAAAGAGAATGAATTACTAAAATATGTATTTAGTAAAACTAATTTAAAATGTGATATATGGGCGGCTAGATCAATAGCCACTATATTTGATCAATGTAAAATAGAGTACCCTAAAACAGATAAAGGTAATCCGTCTTTTACAAAAAGTTTTTTAGAGTTTCACCCTCATCCAATTCCAAAAGCAATAGTTCAAGCTAGAAACTTTAATAAAGCACGGACCACGTTTCTGCATACGATAGAAAAGTATCAACATAAAGGTAGAATACACGCTAATATTAATCAGCTAAGAACTGAAAATGGTGGGACATTAACAGGTAGATTTAGTTATTCAAATCCTAACTTGCAACAAATTCCTGCTAAAGATGATGTTGAGTCAGATATAAAAATAGGTTCTCTGATTAGAGGTTTATTTTTACCTGAGGAAGAGGAGAAGTGGGGCTCATTTGACTATTCACAACAGGAACCAAGATTAGTTAGTCATTATGCAAATATTGTTAATTTGGAGGGAGCTGAAAAAATTGTAAAAGCTTATAACGAGAATAAAGAGACAGACTTTCATACCATCATGGCTGACATAGGAAATATACCTCGTAAGAGTGCTAAGACTATTAATTTAGGTTTATTTTATGGCATGGGTGTGGGCAAACTCTCTGATCAATTAGGTATAGCACCTGAGGAGGGTCGGGAGCTCATTAAACAGTATAATGAAAGAGTTCCGTTTGTTAGACAACTAGCTGATGCAGTGTCTGACCATGCTCAAAAAAAAGGTGCTGTAAAAACTTTTTTAGGTAGGAGATGTCGTTTTGAATTATGGGAGCCAAAAGCTTTTGGTTCCTATCGTGCTTATCCTTTGGATAAGGCTAAGGAAGAGTATGGTGAATATACTCCTCTGAAAAGATCAGGGACCTATAAAGCGTTAAATAGGTTAATACAGGGGTCTGCCGCTGATCAAACAAAGAAAGCAATGGTAGACTTATACAAAGAAGGAATTATACCAATGATTCAAATTCACGATGAGTTGGCTATAAGTTTTAACGGAGATAAAGAAATGAAAGAAAAAATAGTGAACGTAATGGAAAACTCGATTGAAATGAGTGTTCCATCTAAAGTAGATGTTGCAATAGGAAATAATTGGGGAGAAGCAAAATGAGAATAAGTTATAATAATGGAGAACTAAATCTTTCTATGACTAATGACGAAATAGAACATGTTTACAAAAATAAAGGTAAGTCTGTGCCAATGGATATTAGTTGGTTAAAAGTTCTACACGAAGACATATCTAAATGTGTTTTAGCTCATTGGTCAAGGGTTGAGGTATGGGATGCATTAGAGTCACATCAAAAAATTATAAAAAAAAAGACTAAGTATTAGCAACGATTTCAGCTAAAGACTCACATCTTTTGGTGGTCTGTTTATGCCA
>VTLG01007234.1_pt1 | contig 15409 bp, 15 predicted proteins | sample 4694571 | NCBI WGS metagenome assembly VTLG01 (sample SAMN12604809, study PRJNA352737) | marine metagenome | biome: ENVO:00000447; feature: ENVO:00000209|ENVO:00000569|ENVO:01000036; material: ENVO:00002151; isolation source: viral sequences binned using virsorter ...
GTGAGGGGGAGCCCTGTATCGCAAGTGGTGAACACTCTGCTGGTTGTTAAAATATTAATGTTCCCCCTCAGAAACACTTTAAGAAGTTGTCTTCTTAACAAACATTGTCATTTCGCCACCGTCTCCTTTAGAGGCAGTAGGCTCCTGACCGACAAAGTTAACAGACATTGAAATAATATCTTCTGTTGCAATCTGCGGGAATTCAAACTGACAAGCGTCAAGCTGGAATGCCACATAAGGAGCAGTCGTGCCACCAATGATAAGGTTAGCATTAGAAGTTTGTGCAGAGTTGGTCCTAGAGTCCTCAGAAATATTGCGAAGGAATCCAGCCGACTGAAGGTCACCAGTACGAAGATACATAGTGGCTGATCCTGTGACCGCACGAGTTCCAGTAAACTGACCGATTGGCTCATTAAGAGCTGACAGTTCTTCTGGAGTTAAGTATGTAATATTATTGTTATAGTCGAAGCTTAATGCCGTAACTGGGAAGGTAAACTTCTCATCAGATGCACTAGCGGAAGCTTTGTGATGGAACTCGATTGCGCTAAGACGGTTTTTAATAAACGAGTTCGTTGCAACAGAGCCTGCGACGTTCATCTGATTGTAAGGATGGTAAGATCCAACTGCAGAAAGTGCGTGAGCATTTGAGTTAGCCACAATCGCAGCTCCACCAGCGTTTTTAATTCCACCAAACGCTGAAATAGCTACGTCGCGTGCACTTCCTGTAATCTCTTTGAGAGTTGTACCAAATCCGGCCCAGGTTGTAGTTGCAATTTCTTCAATACCGGCATCAACAGTTGCCTGGTTAACGGTTGCGTTAGATACCTGATACACAACGTTATCAAGTTTAAAGTATAAGTGGTTTTCAGTTGCAGTTGAGAAGTTAGAACGAGTAGAGTGCGAACCTGCAGTGGCTGCCACTGTTGTAGTTCTCAGCTTTCCTGATCTTTCAGCACCAGATGCACGACCAGTTTCCCAAACAGACTGCTCACCAGTGGTGCCAGTTGCAACTTGAGTATTTGAAACCATCGACTGCCACATAAACCAGTCAGCAATCGGCTTCACGTTACCTGAGGCATTGGTTCCTGTACCAGTGCCACCAGCAGTTCCTCCTACCTCTGCGCCTGTTGGGCGAAGATAAGTTTGGAAGTTCCAGTCAACAGGGTTGATAGCAGTGTTAAAGCGCTGCTGTGAACGATCTGGTGATGTTCCAGATTCAAGTGAAGTGATATCCTGTGTAGCTGCGGATGACGTGACCGCAAATCCAGCTAACACTTCGAGTTTCCATGTGTTAGAAGGAGTGATTGCAGTAAGAGCAGCACCGTTAATAATATCAACGGTCGAGAAGAACACCTCGGAATTTCTCTGTAAGTTAAGAGACGCCATAATTTTTTCTCCTTAGTTTTCAAGCCTATAGGCTATTTGTAGTATTACCTCAGCAAGTCCATATGGTTCCACAAGTCCCTCATCTACGGTGATGCTGTCTATGATTATATCCTGCACACCTTTATCGGGGTTGTCTCCAAGTGAATAGATGACGTGCTCAATGTCCTGAATTAGATCATCTGCGAGGCTTTGGGAATTATCTTCTCCATAAACGTATGCTCTTATAGTAACGTCTAAAGTTGCTACCGTCAAACTTAAAGATTCAAAATCTCGAATTTCGGTACCAGCCGCTAGATAAATCGCTGGAAAATCATTTACCTCATCTAGAAACTTGACTCCGCGAAAGACGTTATTAAAAAGATTAGTGTTATAGGTGTATGAACTATCAAAAGATGATGTGCCCCCATTAATCTTTTTCAATTCTGGGATTAAAACATTATCAACAATCTCTGATCTTCTGTTCGTAGTCATTGTCTAATAAACCTAAACGCTGTTCCAAATTTTTGTTGAACGACTCGTCTTATGCCGGATTCAATGAGTGTTCGGGGATTTCTGCCTGTAGATTCGTGAACTCTATAAATAGGGTCATAAGTGTAGCGTATTCTTTTTGCTCTTTCATCAACAGTTAAAATCTCAAACGACTTTGCAAATCTACCTGTTCTATAAGTTAATATTCCGTCAACTGGTGGAGGTGGTCCATCAGGTTGACCTTTAGGCATTCTCTGAACAAAAGCTTTCCTAGCTAGTTCAGTAAGTTGTGCAACGCTTATCAATTCTTGTTGGGCAGACTTTACGCTACTTCTTTTTGCGATAGGTTTAGTTTTTGCAGATACCGTGCCAGGTTTACTCGTATCTATCTCTTGCCTAAAACTAAACTCTTTACCTCCCATAGATGGATCAAATTGAGAAGCTAATACGATCATCTCTGCAAAAGCATTCACCAGCTGATATCTACTTTGAAGCTGTGCTTTTTTTATAGCCGACCCCCCGAGTCTAGGATCGAGGTAGAAGTTCAAAAAGTTTTGTGCGAAATTTTTATTTAGCTGCCTTGTTGCCGCTTGAGTTACATCTACAGCTTGGGACTCTATAAACTTTACGCCTGTAGGATTCAAACGAAATGAAATACTACCGCCCCTAAGTTCTGGTGCTAAAAACTTTTTCTGATTTGCTATACTTCTTAAATTTAACTTTTTAGCAGCCCCTGGGACCACAGAAACAATAGGTCTAGGAGCAACATTGCCGCGCTCGTCAACATAGCTAATTAGTAAAACGTTTCCAATCTTTTCTTCAATCTGTGCTAAAACTCGTTCTCTGAATGACTTAGGGGCTTCAGTATTAAACCAGTCTAATATGGCAGAGGAGCTATACTTACTAGCTCCTATTCTATCTAACGCTCGTTGTAGAGAGTCAATCTCATCTTTAAAAGCTTTACCACCTATCTGAGTTAAACTTTCTTTTCCTTTTTTTGTTGTAGCTGTTTGTTTAAGTTCTAAGGCAACACTGCCTTGATTAGAGGGACCACCTGGTTGATCAACAAACTGTGCTGCTAGTTCTGGTCCTACTAAAGCAACTAAATCTGTTCTAGAAATTTCAATATCGGGGACTGATCCTGGGGCTGTGTAAGCATTCCTAGCAGCGCCTTTAGGATCACCTAAAAACCCTTCAAAAGCGGGTAAACCAAAACGAGCGCCTTCACCTGATAAAAAATTAGATAGTAACTGTAAATCAAGAATCTTTTTTCTAATCTCAAGATCAGGTTTAGCTCTACCTTTTTTTACCCTATTCAAGGCAACTAAAAATTCTTTAGGAGGCTTACCGTCAAAAAGAAGATCAAAGTTAAGTTTCATTCAATAATCCTGTAAAGGTCTAAGATTCTACGAATGTGAGGAGGGAAGTTGCCTGCAAGGGGATACTTATCACCTCTTTCTCCCTCAAATGAAAATCCACGTTTTTCTTGATCTTGTTTATAAATAAGTTTGATAACATCGAGAGTTGCCATTTGTAGGTCGTAAGGAACATCTCCTGACTCATATCCTCCACGATACTCAACTTTAACCCCTGACGGAAAAGGAGCAAAAGAAGAAGGTCCTGACATAGTTAGTGCAGGATATTGATTTCTAATTGTTGGGTAAGTGCCTCGGATTCCTACGTGACCGACATCTCTGGTTACTTCTCCCATATCTCTTGTAAATGCAAAATCATTTACTGCATTGTGAACATCTTTAGCCTCAGTCGTATCATTATTTCCATCAAAGTGAATTAATGTAACTGTGTCATTATCAGGTCTAAATCTATTAGTGGGAGGAGTAAAATCTGTGTGATATCTAGCGATATCAGAAACTCTAAGTTCATCTATATAGCCTACAAAGGTTGGACCTATTTGAACATTTGAGGTAAAAGTGTTGTTAGCCACAGCAAAAGATGAGTTTGCAACTAGATTACCGTTGTAAAAAAGTCGCATTCTCTCTTCTTGATTATCAAATGACGCTGCGATATGAGCAAACTCACGCTTTTTATACTGCTGTGACTCAACGAGGGTATTAGCTCCTTGTGCTGTTGTTGCCGAGCCAGAAATATTTGACTCAAAAGCTAAGCCACGTTGGTTTGCAAGTCTAAATTGCATGAAATTTGAAGCGTCTGTGTTAATTGAAAATACGTTTGAATCTGTAATATTCTCTGCATTACGCCTAATAAACATTTCAATGGTAAAATCACCCTCTTCAAATTTTAATCTATCTGGCACAGTGCCAGAGGAGATAAAATCAGCAGTCGCCAGCTCTAAAGATGATTTTCCAAATCTTTTAATTCTTGTATTAATGTGTGCATCATTATTAAAAGTGACGGTTAATTCTTGACTATCACCAGTTTCTACAGGAGTTCCTATGGTAGTTGGATCGTTTAAAACAGTGTGGTCTTGTCCATCAAATTCTGTAACCTGATAGACATTGTTTAAAGGTAAACGAGATACCATTACTGATGTTTTACCTCCATCAAAAACCTCAACATAATCATTTGCCAATACTTCATGACCAATGTAGTGCTCAACCATGCCTGTAGCGTAATTAAGAACATTTGCAATTCTATCGTCTTGATTAGTGCTGTTAATTGATAAATAATCTTTTACCTGATCTAAGGTAATGTAAGGGTATTTACCAAAGTTTTCTTGACGTCTATCTACCATAGGAGTTCCTTTTCTTATTGTTCTACGTCAGAAGGGAGTCCGTCATCTTCATCATAATCGGCCTCTTCTTCATCCTCTTCAAATTCGTACTCTTCCTCATCATATTCTTCACCATCTTCATCATAAAGCTCTTCTTCGTCTTCAAAAATAACAGGCTCTACAATAATTTCGGGCTCATCAGAGGCGGGTGCTTCTCCAGCTTCCCAAGCGTCAAGTTCTTCATTTGCTAAGTCTACAGGATAACCATGTCGCAGTAACCAATTATATGCTTCGTCACGAGTTGTAATATTCTCTGGAATCATTTTTCTTCTCCTTAATTACATTAGGGGAGACGTGACCGCCTCCCCCTTGTAGTAGTCTAATATTTGAAGTCAGCTATTAGCCAGCTTCAACGGTTACAGCGTAGGAGTACTTGGTAGCATCCAGAGCTGCGCTCGAGTTAGTGGTCAGTGCCTTGAAGTCAATACGAGTTGACATATACATTGCAGTGACCTGCTGGCGTGGTTCGTACTCGCTCTCGATCTCGATACCGCGACGTTCGGCAATCATAAATCCAGGCTTGTAGATCAGGACACCCAGATCGTTATTAGAAGAACCAACGTTGTCCAGGAACTCAGAGATAGCAATCGGAATACCGTAGACGGCACCAACTGAACCTGTGAGATAGGTTGCGTTCGGTCCAAACTTGTCAACAGTCTGGAAGTCAGAGGTTGTTACGAGGTTATTGTAACCTTCGATAGATGTGATGTACACAAGATCGTTACCAAGCTGAAGGCCATACTTGCCAAGCTTTGTACGAGCAGCTGCGATATCAGTCGGATCAGCTTTATCGTTGGCTCCACCAGTATCGACGGTCAGACCTGCGCCTACGTCACCAGTCAGGTTAGTAATACCTTCGATGACGGATGCATAACCAGTGCCAGCTACGATAGCGTTAGTTGGCGATGCGGTAAAGCCGGTCAGTGCGCCAGTACCACGAAGGATCGACTTGTCAATCGCACGGGCCAGGCGGCGAGTAGCAGCGGCACGCAGGAAGTCGATAAGCGGAAGCACGGTGTCTTCTTCTTCATCTTTGGCGAGGTGGGTTGCAGCCATGAACTTATGTGGAGTGAAGTCCACTGAGCTGATGGTGTTCTGGTTTGAAGTTGGTACGCGAGTTGCATCTGCGATGCCGGTAGCGAAAGTGCCAGAAGCAAACATTGCAACATCACCATCGGTATCTTCATCTGCGACCGGTACGCGGAAGTTTCTAGCATCCACAGCTACACGCTCAAACATTGGAGCAACAACGAGCTGCTGTTCCATCTCGGTATAGATGTTAGATGAGAAGTTGCTAAGGAACTGATCAACAGTCGTGATAGCTTTCATTTTTGCACCAAGCTTGGTGTCAAAAACGTCACGCTTGTTCATCATCTTAGCGAGCATTACGGCGTTAGCCTGCTCTTTTTCAGTGAACTGAGCTTGATTACGGCTCTGCTCCTGATAGTGCATTTTGGTCTGCTGAAGGGCAGCAATCTGGTCCTGGTATTGGGCCATCTGTGCCTTAAGAGCAGCTAACTCATCGCTCTCGCGAGGAGTGTAATCGGATTTTTCTTGAGCGTCTGACTCTTTGATGATAGCTTCACCAGTTTTCTCAACCAGTTCTGCAACTTGAGGCTCAGACACTTGAACTGCCGGAGCAGCTTCTTTTTTGACCTCGACAGCTGCTTCTTTAGCAACGTTATCGATATCAATCGTATCTACGACTTGTTCAGCCATTGTTTCATTCTCCTTATCAGAATTATTGTGAAGCTCTTTAGTCAGACTTTCGTTAGAAACCTCGTCTTCACTAGTTTGTGATTTTGTTTCAGATTGTGAGGAAAGTTCATCTGCGTTCACATTAAGAACATTATCACAATCTTTACCTTGAGCGTCAATCTCTAAAAACTTAAAGATTGGTGATTGGGCAGTTGCTATTTTAGTTACCCTATACATTTTTTCATTGAAATTTACTAAATCTCCATGCTGAAGTGATTCTGGATCAGCTGACAGTAAGTTTACCATAGGAATTGACTCATTAGGATCACGAGCTTCAAACTCTTCCTCTAAGTCATCTTCTTTTTCAACTTCTTCCATAACCTCTTCAGATGATTCAGCCTTCTCTTCTACGACTTCCTCAGATTTTTCCTCAACCTCAATTTCAGCCTCTTCTTTAATTACGACTTCCATTTCAGTTTCAGCTTTCTCCTCGATAGCCTCAGAAGTTTCAGTTTTGTCATTGGACATTGCTTCCTCCTCTGTTGGAGATAAGGGACGTTCAGAAACTGACTCCTCACTCTCCATGTTATGAATAGGTACACCCATCATAGTAATATCATGAGTATGACCTTCAGCTTCCATCACAATACCATTTACAACTTTATGAGCATGGTTGGACATATGAGATGCGTAAGTAGTAACCCCAGTTCCGTTATTATCCATTTCAACGGTATGGTAATGTCCTTCATTTACGTTTGTGATACCAGCCTTGATACTACGCATCATTTTTACTTCATCCTCTGAGGCAGGCTCAAAAGATTTTTTGAATTCTTCGAAATCTGAGTCAGACTCAAAGCTTTTTCTAATTGAGAAAAGCGAGTCTTGATTACACGGAACTGAAACAACAGAAATTTCCATAAGCTCAACATCAGTGATCATCATACTGTCGTCTTCTCTATTGTATTTTCCGTCTTTAACTCTAAAACCAACAGAGAAGCTTTTTAAAGCACCGTCTCTGATTAAAGTTTGAATACCCTGATTTCTTTCAGCAGCTTCGGAAACTGCAGCTTCAACAAAGATTCCTTTTTTATCCACTGTGATCTTATCAACTCGCCCGATGGGGGAATCATGTTTATGTTGATAAAGTAACACAGGATTGCGGCGATAATTTTCAACACCCTTCGCCCAAGCCTCGGCAGTAACTACGTCACCCGCCCTGTCTTTCGTAATAGTGTTGGCATATCCTGCAATTTTTAATGATTTGGAACCTTTTTTGACAGCCTTTGTCTCAAAAGAGCTGTTTAAATATAAAGTTTTATCCTTCATTAGTGGTTTCCTCTGTGTTAGGGTCAGTAGCTTCAGCCTCAGCAGGTCTACCCCCTTGAGTAGCATCTGTTGCACTACCCGTAATGTTTTGTGGTACTCTTATAGTATCATTATTCTCTAATTTTGGAAATCTTAATCCTTCACGAGCTTCATTTGGGGTGATAATTCCAGTATTTACCAGAGTAGAATAATAGACTGCCTGAGTTCTATTGTCTGGCTGTAATGCTGGCACACTTAATCTATCAGGTCTGATACTTACGCCATTATTAAAGAAGTGCTCAAACGCTGAACAAAACTGATTAAGGATCGGTATGATAGTGTGGAGATAAAATAGCTTTTGGTTAGCATCGATATTTGCATTATTACCAGATTTAAGCAACACATAAGGAACTCCTAACGCCTTTGCCATGTCTTGCTGTATTCTCTCTATTGAATCTTCAAAATCTAATTGATCAAAATTAATAGATGAAAATGGATCAATCTTTAAGCCTCCATCTAAAATTGCCGGATTCCTGGCTCCGTCAAAAATAGTAGAGTAAGTAGATCTCCAAGATTCAAGAAGTCTTTGCTTAACTCTCTGAGATAAAATATTATCAGTAGTAAGGACAAACCCGGGAAGAGCATTATTCTTAAAGAACTGTCTTTGGAACTTTATCATATAGAAGTAAAGCTCCATAAGCTTAAGAATGGGCTTAAGTTTAGAAGTTCCACGGAAAATAGAATTTTCATTTTCGGCCATGACATGAATTATCTCATGAGGCTCAAACTGAATTGATTCAGATTTTCTAGTCTGTTTACTACCACCTATACCAAAAAAATCTTGAGACTGCTGGTTTGAAATTAAATAATTATAGTGGCTTACGAAAGTGCGTGAGTCAGGAACTACCTCAACATCGTTTGCAGGTAAAAGATATAAATCACTACCGTCATAATAGAAGAAAGCATTACCGTCTAACATAAAGTCTAAGAAAGCTCTTCTATACAATCTTGACTTGTCCTCAAAAGGATTAGGTCTAATATTTAAAAGCTTATTTACTTTCTTGGAGGGAGAGGCTCCTTCAACGATTAAGGGAATCTCGTTACAGGCGTTAATTATCATCTCTACAGAACGGTGAACTACTTCGATTTCTCGATAAGCCTGTTCGAAATCAACGATTGTTTCAGGAGATGCATAAGGCTCTAAAGATGCAATAGAAGGCTGAGCAGGGTTCAACTTAAGACGATCGGCTGCCCACTTTCTAAAACCTTTTAATTCTTCATACTCCGCCATTTTTTAACCTTTGAAAATCTAACCATTTCTTAATTTTAGGTGTTAGATGATTTGAATACGTTTGCCCGTAGATCGTATGTAACTGTTTATGATGCTTTGAGCATAATGTATATAGATTGTCGTTAGATAAATTCTCTGCGCAATCCTGTGAAAATTTAACTCTATATTCGGTTATTTCTTCAACTGTGTCAATAGAATAAATTTTATTGTCTGTGCACCACTGCCTAAAAAGTTCGCTAATACTATAAAGGTGGTGAAGTTCAAGTTTATTAGACGATCCACAAATAAAACACCTATCTCTAAGCTTATAATCTTTTTTAATAAAGTCTCTTACGTACTTTATTGGGAATCTTTTCAACTCTTTCATATTAACCTAAATTATTTATACTACCAACCAATATTTTTAAATTTTTCTACAACCTTCCAGCGTAGAGCAAAATGGTCAGGGTTTGTATTAAGGCCTGAATTACCTTCAGGTAAATTAATTACTTTAGCGGTTGTAGTAGAGAGTCTGCTTCCGCAATATTTTTTCAAAAGATAACTAATTATAATATCGTCACCTCTTATGGGGTATCCCGCACGATCAACGTATTGTTTAATTTCGTTTAACTTTTCTTGCTTAATTAAAATACCTGATCCAACCAAAAAATCTACCTCACTGTTAATGCACCAATGATCACGTAGCTGTGAATAATTTTTAGAATTAGCAACGCCTGATTTGCCATATATACCGATAGCGTGCTGTCTTTTCTTGAGCATACGAATTATGCTGCTAGGATCGACAATTAAATCATCATCTATTACAAACTTATAAGGCTCATCATAATCATAACATCTTACCCACCTCTCCATGCAATAATAATTTTTTTCATTATTGATTACATCGATTGGTTGTCCTAAATATGGAAATAGCTTATCAGGGTTGTTATTTATTACAGATACAGGAAAAATATTCCTGTAAGTATCTATAATCTTTTGCACATTTTTTGGTCTTTTATAGTTTAATACTATTACTCGTATATCATGCATAAATAGAAATATTACTCATTTTAGAGTGTGTATAGATTGCATATCTAACAGCATCACAGGGGTGCGAGGCCCAGTCATGAATTGGTTTTGGATTCTCAGTATTTGGGTTCCATTTGTAAGAACTCATCGCTGCAAAAGTATGAGCTGCTCCTAATGTATCAAAGAATAATCTATCTTTCTCTACTAACACTTGTATATAGTTAATTCCGTCATTAACTGATTTTATAGCATTCTCGCAGTATATATCATAATCGTAAGCAAAATCTGCTTTGACTTGCTGTGCTGCAGAGTCGATGTAAATCGTATCTATGTTCCACTCATCAATCTTATCTTGGATAGCAGAGGCTAACTCTGATGTAGTAGATTCTTTTGATATGTACTCATCTAAAATGTAATAGTTATCGCCATCATTTCCTATCACTACGAAGACGTTATCATCCCTATAACCAACATCCAGTCCACCAATAACTTCTAAGAACCTTTCTCCTGAGTATTCACCTATGTGTTTATCATCGTCAAGTCCTTCATAAATTTGTGACTCAGTGGTCGTCCACTCACATTCATACTCCTGAGCAAATAGCGCTCTGGTAGTCGCCTTACGAGCTTCTTCAATATCTTTTTCGACCAGTAGTGGATTAGATCTCCATGTGTATACAGCAGACCCCCACTCTTCATACTCAGGGTCATCACCTCTTAAGTAATAGGTGTATAAGTAATTACCCTTACCCCTTGGTGTAGATATCCATAAACATCGAGAGTCATTATATGTTGAAAGTGCAGGTCTTAAATCACGAGTAAAATATTCATCATTAGTTATAATAGCTGCTTCATCTACTATGAGTAGGTTAGCAGCTCGTCCAACTAGTGAATCTCGATTGTTTGCAGAGAGCAGTCTAAACACAGACCCATTAATTAGTTTTACGACTTTATCTTTTTGATTAAAACGATCAACTTCAATCTCAAGTTGTTTAATGAGATCAGTAACATAGTCCCAAATAATCGAGGAGAGAGAAAAGTTAGGAGCTACAACCATCACCTGTTGGCCTGGCTCAAGAAGTTTAGCGAATGCAAGAATAGCTGCTGCGTAAGACTTACCAGTTCTTCTAGCTGCGATATGCACAAAAAAACGATTCTCATTCAAGCCATTAATCATAGCTTGTTGAGATTCGTTAAATGTTACAGGTACAGGAAGTTTAGTTAATAGTTTATCGATATTTAGACGAAAAAATTTGTCACTCATCTAGGAATTATATTCAACAATACAGAAATGAAAGTGGCAATTGCAGCCACTGTTGCACCCAACCAAAGAAGTGTCTTCAAAGAAGTTTTACCCTGACTCGCTAGCTCTGACACCTGATTAAGTTTTTTGTGCATCAAGCCCATCTCATCACTAATTGAATTCATTGTTGAAATGATGTTATTATATCTCTCCTCACACACGGCCTCATGTGCAGAGATGTTGGCTCTGTTACTTTGTGAGCGTTCATGTAGTCTATCCAACTCTTGCTGGATTTGGTCTAGTTCTCTTGTGTTGTCTACCATTACTCTGCATATAGCACATCTAGTGAATACCAAACAGCGATTGTGATGCGCTTCTTTCCTTTTACCTCTGATACAGAATGACTATGTTCTAAACCAGCAGGAAAGAAAACAGCAGATCCTTTTTCTGGTTTGATGGTAAGATCAAAATTTGGAAAATTAATCTCGCCACCCTCATAGTCATCGTTCAGATAAAAAATTGCTGAATAATCTCTAAAACCTGTGGGATGTGGAGTGTCTTTAATGTGATCAGGAACATTCTCTGCCCAACAGTTATCAGCATGTAAACTCATACTATCACCTGGGTTCCAAAACGTCAACTCTGTATTATCTGCAAAAGCTATTTCCCCGAAATGATCAAATATAAATTTTTGACCCATATGACGGGCATAATTTAAAGTCCTCTCAACTTCAATGAAAGGAGAGGGCATAGAACGATGAAGTTGCTTATATCCCAGTGTTTTATTTAAAAACTGAGGAATAGCTTGAGTGCCTTCATTTATAAAAGCGTTTGTGTTTTCAAGTGAGAATTTTGTGAGAAAATCGCATGTCTCAACTGGTAATGCGTTAGGAATAATAACAGGACTCATGATGGATTTCCTAACCCAGGATGTGTAATTCCTGGAACTGCGAGACCTGATCTGTCTGCAACGCCCTGAACTGCCATCTCAGCTCTCACCTCTTCGATTCTATCTTGACGTCTAGACTCAAATTGAAAAAGTGCGTTTGATGGTATCTCTAGTCTTTGTTTATTTGCTAGAATAAAATAACGTGATACCCCATAATCACTAAAGCCATCTTCTGCTACATTAGTGATGGTTTTCCAAGACGACCAGCCTTGGAACTTATACTTAACTGAATATGTAACCAATTACCCCTCCATTGGTTGTTATGTTTTAATTATATAATTTACCACACTAGTTGGCAAGGTTGTACTTAAAGCAGGTACAGTCAATGCAGGTATTGACAAGCCTGGTACGCTCAACGCTGGGACTGAAAGGCCTGGCACACTTAGTGCAGGTACAGACAGTGCCGGTATTGAAAGACCAGGGACAGAGTGACTGTGATCATCAACAGCTAGTGCAGGAATACCTAATGCTGGGATTGACAGTCCTGGCACGCTTAGTGCCGGGATGCTTAACGCGGGAATTGAAAGACCCGGAATTGAGTGTGTATGTGCAGCGTTAGTTACACTGGTAACGGCAGAAGCAGTAGACGAGTCTTTAGCTGAGGAAGCAAACGTACCAGTTCCCACCGAAAGGGAGTTAGTTGTCGATCCTGTAGTTCCAGTGCCGGTAGTGCCCGTGCCAGTGTTACCAGTTCCGGTATTTGCTGTGCCTGTTGTACCAGTTCCAGTATTAGTAGCAGTGGTTTCAACTCCAGACGAGTCCCCAGTGTTGGCAGTACCAGTTGTGCCTGTGCCAGTATTACCAGTGCCTGTGTTGCCAGTTCCAGTAGTGCCAGTGCCGGTGTTGCCAGTTCCAGTTGTACCTGTGCCAGTGTTTGATGTAGCATTTGTAATGACGGATGAAGCAGCTGCAGATCCTGTCTCGGTGCCTAGGGTGTCGTTATTAGTACCCTTACCTAGCGCAACTCTGTCACGTAAGTCAGGAAGACCAAAAGTGCCTGATCCATCTCCTGTGCCATAAGCTGTACCAATTACAGCAAATAGTCGTGCATACGTTGTCCTCGAAACATTAGAGCCGTCACACAAAAGAAAGTTACCTGGTACACTTGATCCACCAAAAGGAAGAATCGTACCAGATGGAATAATCTCAAAACCTCCAGCTTGAGATCCATCATGTACTCGAATATTATCGGTATTTGTATCGATTGTCAATTCACCGACAACACCAGTGAATGAATTATTTTGTGCTGTAGTGCCCCTTCTGAATTGTAATTGAGTAGGCATATTGTTTTCTCCTTATATTAGCTTAAAGCACCCAAGTCTTCGTTCTGTACTGTTCCAGAGGGTGATGTTAACATGTCAAATAATGATATTCCTGCTGTAGCTTGTCCAAAAGCGTCAGTAGCTGCATTGGCTGTATCAAGTAATCCATAGTCGCCAGTTGGGAATGTTACAGTATCAGCGCCAGATGCTTGCCCAGAGCCATCAGCAAAAATTAGTGAACCCGAGGTTAATCGGATATTTCCGCCTACAACTAACCCATCACCTTGAGAGGGGTTTGTGTTAGATATAGCGACAGTTGATCCAACCAAAAGGTTACCAGTAGAGGCTGTGCCTATTTGAACTGTAGCGTTATCCTGTAATTCAAGTTTATTACGAGCGTCCCTACCAAGACCACCCATAAATGCGGATACTTTTGTACTCATAATAACCTTTCTATCATATTCTTAAAATTTGGTCAACAACTAAACTGAGTATAACATCATTTTTGTTACCCGCCAAATTTTAACTTAAAGCTCCTAAATCTTGTGTAGCTAATGATCCAGCCGGAGTACTAGCCATGTCAAAAATTGTTAAGTCTGAAACAGCAAACCCAAAAGCATCAGTAGCTGCGTTAGCTGAGTCTAGAAGTCCATAATCACCAGTTGGAAACGCGTCAGTTTCGTTACCAGCGATTCCAGCTGCTAGTGCTGCAAGATTAGAGTTAATGTTCTGGTCAATACCGTCTAAGAATGCAAGCTCAGTCGAAGTGATCGCACTCACCTCAACCTTTCCACCTGATCCTGATACAAGTGCTCTAGAGGCTGTTAAATCTGCTGTGGTGATAGTAGAAACGGCACCTGCGATGTTAGCAACTCGTCTAGTCTCTACCGCAGCTGCATTTGATGAAACTGTGTTGATATTTGCATTAAGCCTAGTAAATGTAACAAAGTCGTTAGATGCAGCTGTAGTTGAATTAGCTGTAATTCTAGCTTGCAAGGCTGTGTCCTCGTTAGTGAGGGCTGTAACATTAGTAGTAAGACGAGACTGTAAAGCCGTATCAGCTGTGTTAAGAGTAGCAACATTATCAGTAATGGCAGTATTTAAATCAGCCCCATTGAATGCTACCGTGGTTGCAGTAAGTTGTCCGACAGATAGGTTTGCAGCACCAGTCGGGCTAATAGCCACATTTGTATCAGGGTCTCGTGTTTCAGAGAGCGTAAAGAATTTAGCAGACTCATCATAGAAAAATGCAGCATTACCTGAAGTTCCACGATTGAATAGAATACCTACATCAGCACTAGGGGCTCCACTAACAGAGTTTGCCAACATAATAAATCTGTCTTGGATTACTTTATTCTCTGAATTAACAGTGGTTGTATCACCATTTACAGTAAGATTACCAGTGACGATCAAGTCGTCACTCATGCTTACTTGTCCAGTAAACTCACTATCCCCATCAACAGATAGTTCAGTGCCATTTAACAGCAGCAGCTTGTCATTTTTAAGGCGGGCGACAATTGTTTGTGATCCAGATTTTTGAACTGCAAATTCAATTGCACCTTTTTCACTACTTGCAGCGGGATCAATAATCTTTCCGCTAATTTGAGCGTAAGTTTGATTAGATCCGCCATCATCCTTGCCTTTAAATTGTATTCGACCTAAATAGTCTGCGCCAGCAGGACTTGCAGACTGTCTATTTAAAACGATGATAGGACCAGCACTGGAACCACCATCAGTGTCTGTGAGAGTAACGTCACCAGTAAAAGCAGTAGCTCCACTAATAATTGATGCAACGTTATCTTGTACGACATCTACATTGGCGTTGAGTCGTGTAAACGTAATAAAATCGTTAGAGTGTAGCAGGGTGTTGTTAGCTGTGATGCGAGCCTGTAATGCTGTATCTTCATTAGTAAACGTGGTAACGTTTGTAGTAAGCCTGGCTTGAAGTGCTGTATCCTCATTAGTGAGTGCGGTAACGTTGGTTGTCAGTCTAGATTGTAAAGCTGTGTCTTCATTAGTGAAAGCAGTAGTATTCGCAACGCGACGAGCT
>VTLG01008998.1_pt1 | contig 15409 bp, 17 predicted proteins | sample 4694571 | NCBI WGS metagenome assembly VTLG01 (sample SAMN12604809, study PRJNA352737) | marine metagenome | biome: ENVO:00000447; feature: ENVO:00000209|ENVO:00000569|ENVO:01000036; material: ENVO:00002151; isolation source: viral sequences binned using virsorter ...
GGTGAAGCTCGTATTTTAGAAACACCTATGGGTAAAATCGTCAAGACTTTGATGGACGAGGGAACAAAGTTAGGTGTTTCATCTAGAGGCATGGGAAGCTTGGACGAGAGGAATGGTGCCAAGTATGTGAGAGATGATTTTTACCTTGCGGCAGCGGCTGATATTGTTGCAGACCCTTCCGCTCCAAACGCTTTCGTAGAGGGTGTTATGGAAGGAAAAGAGTGGGTTTGGAACAATGGTTCGTTGATTGAAGCACATGTTGCAGAGGTAAAGAAGAAGTTTGATGTTAAAAAGCGTCAAAGGCAAGCGAATATGGAAGCATTGGAGTTTGCTAAATTCCTCAAAAAATTATAATTTATAAATATTATCTAACAAAAGGAGACTTCCTATGTCTGAATTAGACCAAACAATAGAGGAACTTGAAGCGGAGGTATTAGCGGAACTTGAAGAAGCTAATGGTGCTGATGCTCCCACAAAAGGTTCCGTCCCTGCTGAAAAGATGAAAAAAGCAAAGTCAGTGGGTAATGATGAAATGCAAGATGGTGGTGAACCCGTTGTTAAGGCTGATGCCGCTAAATCACCAACTGATGTTGCTGCTGATGAAGCAGACGAGATATCTGGTGACCCACAGCAAAAGGGTGAGGGGAAGCCTGATCCTATGCCAAAACTTAAAAAGGTTAAAGAAGGCGGTCACGAAGAAGACGAAGATGAAGACGAAGATGAAGATGAAGATGAGAAAAAAGACGATGAGGAAATGTCTAAAAAACAATTGATGGACGCCATGATGAAGATGGTGAAAGATGCCGACAAAAACGGCGATGTGCAAATCCTTAAGGGTATGTATGGTAGTATGAGAAACTCCTATGACGCCAAGACCGGCGAGACCAACGAAGAAAATGAGGTTGATAAAGTCGTAGAGATGCATATCCAAGACATTGATATCACTGCCGATGTTGAAGCATTGGTTGATGGTGAAGAACTTTCGGAAGAATTTAAAGAGAAAGCCGCAACAATATTTGAAGCGGCTGTTAAGTCGAAGACCCGTGAAGAAGTTACACGGATTATTGAAGAACAACAGATTGCGATTGCTGAAGAAGTCAATGAGTATAAAGAAGCTCTCGCAGAAAAAGTAGATCAATACCTCGACTACGTTGTAGAGGAATGGATGAAAGAAAACGAGTTAGCAATTGAGCGTGGACTTAAAGGTGAGATTGCAGAAGACTTTATTTCTGGATTGAAACAGTTGTTTGAAGATCATTACATTGACGTTCCAGACGAAAAATATGACGTTCTGGAAGCACAGTCTGAGAAGATTGCTGAACTAGAAGAGCAGTTGAACAATATTATGGAACAAAATATTGAAATGAAGGGTGTTAACTCTGAACTAGTTCGGGAACAGGTCATTGCAGAAGTTGCTTCTGATTTGACTGTCACAGAGATTGAGAAGTTTGCCTCTTTGGTAGAAGACGTTGAGTTTACAAGCGAAGATAGTTATCGCTCTAAGCTTGATACGTTGAAGGAAAGTTATTTCCCGAAAACTGAAATGCTAGAAGAGACTTTTGTTCATGATGAAGATGACTACGGAAGCGCCGCACAGGACATTGATACGAGTGATACGATGAAGGCATATATGTCAGCTATCGGTCGTGTCGAGACTCGTATTAACGGGCGCTAAGTTTAATATTATAATACAATAGATGTAATAAAAAACAAAGGAGAAACAAATGTTTCAAGCAGAACATCTACAAGAAAAGTGGTCGCCAGTCCTAGAACATCCCGATCTTCCTCAGATTGAAGATGCCTATAAGCGGTCTGTTACCACTGTTATCCTCGAAAACCAAGAAGCGGCCCTTAGAGAAGACGCTGCTTTTCTTTCGGAGAGTGTGCCCACAAGTAATACCTCTGGTGTTCAGAACTGGGACCCGATCCTGATTTCACTCGTTCGCCGTGCAATGCCAAACCTGATTGCGTATGACATTTGCGGTGTTCAGCCGATGACAGGACCGACTGGTCTTATCTTTGCCATGCGTGCCCGTCACCTGTCGATGGACGGTGAAGAAGCGTTGGTTGATGAGACAACTGGTGATGCCGCTAACGGCTTCTCTGGTGACTTCTCGAACCAGAACGCTGCTGGTACAACTTCTGGACCAGGCGACATTGGTGCAAGTGAAAGCAACCCTGCCGTTCTTAACGACAGCCCGTCTGCTGGCACTTACACATTCGCAACTGGTATGACAACAGCACAAGCTGAAGCACTTGGCGATAGTGCTACAAACGCTTTTGCTGAAATGTCGTTCAGCATCGACAAGTCAACGGTCACGGCAGTTTCCCGTGCGTTGAAAGCCGAGTATTCGATGGAACTGGCGCAAGACCTCAAAGCGATCCACGGTTTGGATGCCGAGACAGAACTTGCCAACATTCTTTCGACAGAAATCCTTGCGGAAATCAACCGTGAGGTTGTTCGCTCGATTTACAAGACTGCCGAAGCTGGCGCTCAAATCAACACAACGACAGCCGGTATCTTCGACTTGGACACAGACTCCAATGGTCGTTGGTCGGTTGAGAAGTTCAAAGGCCTGATGTTTGCTATCGAAAGAGATGCGAATGCGATTGGTCAGAGAACTCGTCGTGGTAAAGGTAACATGCTGATTGTATCGGCTGATGTTGCTTCTGCCCTTCAGATGGCTGGTGTTCTGGATTACACGCCTGCCCTCAACAACAATCTAAATGTTGATGACACATCGACCACGTTTGCTGGTGTGATGAATGGTCGTTATAAGGTTTATGTTGACCCGTATTCTGCCAACGTAGCTGCCTCGCAATACTACGTTGTTGGTTATAAGGGAACTTCACCTTATGACGCAGGCTTGTTCTACTGCCCGTATGTTCCTCTCCAGATGGTTCGTGCGGTTGGTGAGAACACGTTCCAGCCGAAAATCGGGTTCAAGACTCGTTACGGTATGGCTGCCAACCCATTTGCGGTTGCTGGTGCAGAAGCTGCTAATACTGCGGCAACGATTGCGCTCACAGCGAATGCGAATGCTTACTATCGTCGGGTCAAGGTTACAAACCTTATGTAAGAATAAGAAACTTGACTACAAACTTGGGGTGCCTTCGGGCACCCCTTTTTTTTCTTATAAATAACTATATCATGGCAACAGGTCCACTTGGAAGACAACCAGATAAACTGGATTATTTAAGTCCAACTCAATTTCGTTTTGGTATTAACCAATTACCGAAAGTTGAGTTTTTCACTACGGCTGCAAATATTCCTGGCATCAACATGGGAGAAGCTATTTTTCCCACACCGTTTAAGGATATTCCAATCATGGGCGATAAACTGACATATGAAAATCTAGATATAACTTTTATTATTGATGAGTTTCTAGAAAACTATAGGTCACTACATGAGTGGATGACTGCGATTGGTTTCCCAAAAAGCAGAAAACAGTTTAGTGACTTTAGATCAAATATCTCAAATACTCCTAGTCAAGCGATTAGCACACCATCTCCAGAGAGAGTTGGAAGAACTACACCAGCGAACGCTCTGTTCTCTGATGCTAACTTAATAGTGTTGTCGAATAAGAACAATCCTATTCTTCAAGTTGATTATCAGAATATGTATCCAGTCGCACTAAGTGGAATACAATTTAGTCAGGATGCAGCGGATGTTCAATATTTAACAGCGCAAGCAACATTTACATATCAATTATATGAATTTACCACATTATAAAGGAAATAAATGGACAAGCTAAGTGAATTACAGGCAGAAGCCAAAGAAGACCTTATTATATTAGATGATGAAGACTTACACCAACAATCTTATAAAAATCAAATCATCAAACCAAAATGGCTGGACTACAAGTCCAAATATAAACTCATGATGTTCCAATGTAAAGGTGAACACAAAAGATTATATCGTGAGAAATGGGAATATTATGGTGGTAAAGCTGATGCGAAGATTTATGCCGCTAAACCATTTGATTTGAAAGTTTTGAAAAATGACCTTCAGATGTATATCAATTCTGATGAAGACATTATTGAGCTTGAGAAAAAGGTTGTTTATTATGAAACAATCGTTGAATTTATAGACGGCGTGATAAAGTCCATAGATAATAGAGGATGGGATATCCGTAATGCTCAAGATTGGAAAAAGTTTTTGGCCGGAGGATTTTGATGCTAACTCAAATCGCTAAAGAAGTCTTGAAAGATGTTTCTCATTGGATTGGTTATTATGAAAATGTAATGTCTGATGATGATATTAGTGAAATTTTTAATTATCCTTGGTCTTGGAGTGCTTCAACTTACTCTAATCACAAAGAAAAAACCCAAAACAGTCAAGAAAGAGTCAAGATGGATGAGGTTTGGGTGAGAGAGGAAAATAGGCCCTACCCAAAATTAAGAGAATCTGTCTTACAATCTGTTAAGTTTTACGGAGAGGATCATGAGTTCTTTAGCTGTATACATCATACCGATTTTCGTATTAATAAGTATTGCACTGGCGGCTTCATGTCCCTACATATCGACAATATACACCACTCTCATGGTCAATTATATGGTTATCCCCAATCTTCAGTCCTATTGTTTTTGAATGATGACTATGATGGTGGTGAGATAATAGTCGCTGGAAACATATATAAACCACAAAAAGGTTCGGCTCTGGTATTTCCTTCTAATTTTATGTTTCCTCATGAGGTCAAGACTGTTACAAAGGGTGAGAGGTGGAGTGTAATATCATGGTTGATGTGAAGACATGGAAGTGTTTTCCTACCTCCATCCATCAAATAAAAATGAATATCAGTAATCACGATCAAATGCAGATGAGAAGTTATGTTGAGAGGGGGGTTAAAGATGACACTCTACATACGATCTCTTATTTTAAATCACTGACTAAGATTATTGATGAGGTCACGAAGCAAATACTTGAGGAGAGTGGATATGAGTTTGAAAAAATTGAAATAACGAATATGTGGGGTAATAAGCTAGAAACAGGACAAACACACCCACCCCATACGCATTCCAATAATACATTATCAGGAGTGTATTACTTGAAAGGGGGTTCTCCGATACAGTTTTTTGATCCCAGACCGGCGGCAAACATTTTAAAACCAAGAAACACACCAAACTGGGACAACTCTGGAATGCTACAATTTAACTCTGATGTTGATGTGGCACTCATATTCCCATCTTGGCTGATGCATTGGGTGCCATCGACTCCGAATGAGCGCATAAGTGTTGCGTGGAATACATTGGTCAGAGGTCACTATGGTGAACCTCACACATTACAAAATGCTTATATCTAAAAAAAATGAAGTCAATTTAAAGCTCACCAGCGTAGAACCTTCTGTAGCAGCGGAACTCAATGATTTTTTCACCTTTGAAGTTCCCGGCTTTAAATACATGCCTGCATACAGAAATAAAATGTGGGACGGAAAAATTAGATTATACAATATTGTCACAGGTGAAATATATGTCGGACTTCTTCCCTATATAGAAGAGTATCTTAAAAATAATGGTGAACATTATGAACTACAAGACGGACTCAGAAGTGAAAGAACAGTGGCCAGAAGTGTGGTGCAAGGTTTTGTACGAGGACTTAGACCCACCCTTAATGGACGAAGAATTAAAGTACGAGATTATCAGATTGATGCCATTGCTCACGCTATTGCCACAAATCGCTCTCTGCTTATTTCTCCTACTGCTTCCGGTAAGTCGTTAATAATATATTGTCTTGTTCGATATTATCAAATGATGGAACTAAAAACTTTAATACTGGTTCCAACAACATCACTTGTCGAGCAGATGTATAAAGATTTTGAGGATTACGGTTGGAGTTCTGGAACATATTGTCAAAAGATATATCAAGGTCACGATAGAAAAGTTGAAAAAGATGTTGTAATTTCAACTTGGCAGTCCATACACAGAATGCCAAGACCATATTTTAGACAGTTTGGTGCGGTTTTTGGTGATGAAGCTCATTTGTTCAAAGCAAAGTCACTAACAGGTATCATGACAAAACTGGACACTTGTAAATACCGTTTTGGTCTAACAGGTACATTGGATGGGACACAAACACATAGGTTGGTATTAGAAGGATTATTTGGTAAAGCAAAATATGTTATCACAACTAAGGAGTTGATAGATAATAAAACACTGTCAGAACTAAAAATTAAATGTATAGTGTTAAAATATCCTGATGAGGATAGGAAAATAGTAAAGGAGTTCGATTATGGAGCCGAATTGGAATACATCGTCACTAAGGCTGAAAGGAATTTATTTCTCTGCGATCTTATGGGCCATTGCACTGGTAGTACCCTCTGTTTATTTCAGTTTGTAGAAAAACACGGAGAGCCTTTATACAATATCATAAAAGATAAATATGAGGGAAGAAAAGTATTTTTTGTTTACGGAGGAGTGGACACAGATACCAGAGAACGGATAAGGGAGATAGTAGAAAATGAAACAGACGCAATCATCGTGGCCAGTTATGGCACATTTAGCACTGGTATTAACATTAGGAACATTGATAACATCGTGTTCGCAAGTCCCTCCAAAAGTAAAGTCAGAGTGCTTCAGTCCTTGGGGCGTGGTTTGCGACTTGGAGACAAAAGCAGAAGTCTCAAAGTCTTTGACATCTCCGATGACCTTTCCACTGCCGGGGGTCGGCTCAATTTTACGTTAAGACATTTTAAGGAGCGCATAAATATATATGATGAACAGAAATTTGATTATGAAATTAGAAGGATAAACTTAAAATGAACTTAGATTCTTACAAAGTTTTGAAATTGTCTAACGGTGAAATGATTGTGTGTGAAATAAACGATTATAATGATAAAATGTATGACATAATAAATCCACTAAGAATGGATGTTGTTCCAGTGGCCAGACGAGAGGGTGGGATAGGTGAAACCTTAAACTTATCGCCTTGGATGCAGCACTTTACAGACCAAAAATATTTTAACATTGATAAAAATCAATGTGTTCTCATAGCTGATGCCTCCGTAGGATTGTCAAAATATTATGAATATGTAATGCTCAGAATTGATGAGGAATGGGACGGTGGTAATAATTTAACATCCGAAGACGAAGAAGACTCAGATGAAGATATATATGATGAGCTTCTGAAAGAAATCAAAACAGATTCTAAACTTATTCATTGAACCACCCACATACTTAATGTACACATTTTTTTCGCATGAGTCAAGTCTCCTTATTTAAAAATCTAAGGGACTTGACTTTTATCATTGTGAGTATTACTATAAGATATACTATTTGGAGATTTAAATGGCAAAGAAAAAAGGTATTCACTATGTTGATAACAAACAATTTTTAAAAGCTATGATTGAGTGGCGTGAGAGTTGGCCAGATGAGGAAAATATACCACCTGTAACAAATTATATTGGTGAGTGTTTTTTAAAAATTGCTACACATTTATCCTACAAACCAAACTTTATCAATTACACATACAGAGAGGATATGATTTCTGATGGGATTGAAAACTGTTTGCAATATGTCAAAAACTTTAATCCAGAGAAATCAAAAAATCCTTTCGCATATTTTACGCAAATAATCTATTATGCTTTTCTTCGGCGTATAGCAAAAGAAAAGAAACAAAGTCATGTAAGGAATAAGATGATTGAGCGTGACGCATATGACTCTTTTATCACAATGGAAGGTGATGATACTTACTACTCTGTTGAGGGCATCGACACTAAATTATTTTTACCAGAGGATGATGTCTACAAACCAAAGAAAAAAGAATCTGCGAAGAAAAAAGGATTAGAGGTTTTTATGGAAGATGGTGATGGGAAATCCGCATCCTAATTTAACGAATAGTTTTGTTAGCTTTTTCATAAATAGTTTTAGAGATTTAAAAAATAAAACTCTTTTAGAGATTGGTAGCGGAGAGTCAACTGTTTATTGGTCTAACTATTTTGGTCAAGTGTGTAGCTATGAGGATGATCCACAATGGGCATCTGCTATCAATGTGCCAGACAATGTAGATTTAGTTTTGTATAATCCCTCAACAATATTTGACGATGATTTTTTTAAGCACAGGGTTGAAACCAGTGATTTCATTATCATAGATAATAATCCAAAAGTTTTACCAAGAGAGAGATTTTGTGAGTTTGTGGAAAAATACCAAAGCAATAATAGTCAGGTTATATTGGATAACTGCACATGGAACTTAGACGCATATAATTTTATGTTAGGCAGATATTTTTGTATGGACTTTCCTGGCCAAAATAAAAGTGGTGAAACAACAGTTACCTCTTTATTCTTTGCGAAAAAAACAAGCAAATATTTTAGTTCAGAACAAATAGAAGCGTGGGAGAAAACCTCTTGAAAATTGCACTGATTACCGATACTCACTTTGGCGCAAGAAACGATAACGCAAATTTTAATGAATACTTTTATAAGTTCTATGAGGGTATATTTTTTCCATACTTGCATCAACATGACATAAAGACTTGTATTCACTTAGGTGATGTTATGGACCGCAGAAAGTTTGTTTCGTACAGGACTGCGAAGGATTTTCGTGAGAGATTTATATTGCCCTTTAGTCAGTTGGATATTAATCTGCACATGCTGGTTGGAAATCATGATACTTTTTATAAGAATACCAATGATGTAAATTCTTTACAGGAACTTGTTGATGGCAAATTTTCTAATATTAAAGTATACTCGGACGCACAAGAGGTAGACTTTGACGGCTGCAAAATTCTTTTCATGCCTTGGATAAACAGTCAAAACTATATCCATTCTATGGGTATGATTGATGAGACAACTGCTCAAATCTGTATGGGTCATTTAGAGTTGAATGGCTTTGAGATGCAAAAAGGTATGATCATGGATCACGGTTGGGACAAGGAAGAGTTCAGAAAGTTTGATATTGTCATGAGTGGTCATTATCACCACAAGTCAGATGATGGTCAGGTGTATTATCTTGGCACACCGTATGAAATATATTGGAACGATTGGGAAGACCCGAAGGGGTTTCACATATTTGATACTGAAACGAGAGAGCTTGAGCGCATTGTAAATCCATATAATATATACTCTAAAATTTATTATAATGATGCAGTGGGAGAGTATTTTGACGACACTTATGATTTTCAAAAACATAAGGACAAATATGTAAAATTAGTGGTGATCAATAAAAAAGATTTGTTTCAATTTGATAGATTTACAGATAAGCTCTTGACTGTGGGATGCCATGATGTTAAGATAGTTGAAGACTTTTCAGAAATGGATGCAAGTAATGTCTCTGATGACATTATTGAAAATGCAGAGGATACGATGACCTTATTGGAAAGATATATTGACGAGTTGCCTGTAGACCTAAGTAAAGATAGACTTAAAAATACGATGAGAACTTTATATACTGAAGCACAGGATTTGGAAATTTGATAACTTTTGAATGCGTTAGGTGGAAGAATTTTTTATCAACTGGTAATAACTTCACTGAAATACAACTGAATAAAGAGTCAACCACACTCATCATTGGCGAGAACGGTGCAGGGAAATCAACTGTTCTTGATGCGATATGCTTTGGGCTTTTTGGTAAACCATTTCGTAATATCAAAAAGCCACAACTTCTCAATACGATAAATGGTAGTGGCTGTATTGTTGAGGTGGAGTTTAAGGTTGGTGGTAAAAGCATAAAGGTAGTTCGTGGTATCAAGCCAAATGTATTTGAGATTTACATTGACGGTAAAATGTACAATCAAGATGCAAATGTCAGAGACTATCAAAAGTATCTTGAGCAACAAATACTAAAGTTAAATTATCATAGTTTTACACAGGTTGTAATTCTTGGTTCATCCACATTTGTGCCTTTTATGCAACTGAAAGCACGGCACCGTAGAGATGTTGTTGAGGAGATTTTGGATATCCAAATCTTTTCTTTGATGAATATGATCCTCAAACAGAAACTAAAAACAATTGATGATAGTATGAAGGATATTGATTATAAACTTGACCTCACTTCAGAGAAAATATCCTTGAAAGAAAAGTATATCAAAGATTTGCAAGATAATAAAAGGAAGCTTTTAGTTGAGAAAACAAACTTAATCTCTGGTAATGAAGAAGAGATATTTAAGAAGAAAAGAAAGATTGCCGACCTTCAAGATGATATTGAGGGCATGCACAAAAAGATTTCAAATGCTACAACTGTGATTGATCGTTATAACAAGTTAAAAGACCTCAACTCACAGTTGAAGACGAAGCATAGATCACATAAAAGACTTGTAAAATTTTTCGAGGAAAATGAGGATTGTCCGACTTGTCAACAGCATATTGATGAGGACTTCAAGGACACTATGATTTCCAAAGAGAATAGAAAATACGATAAACTTACGACTGGCTTAAAAGAACTCGCTGATAAACTTGACGCAACTAAAGTTCAGATTAATATAATTGATGAGGTCAATAAAAATATACAATCAAACAATGTTGATATCGCAAAAGAAAATAGTTCTATATGTCAGTTAGAAAAATTTAATGCAGGGTTGCAGACAGAGGTGGATCATCTAGAAAATGGCCAAGTCGAAAGCACAGATCATGCTGATTTGAAAAAACTGAGAGAAGAAATTGTAACTCTAAGTGATCTAAAATCTAAGTTGAGAGAAGATAAAACTTATGCCGAAGCATCAAAGAATATGCTACAGGACACTGGCATCAAAACAAAAATAATCAAGCAATATCTTCCGATTATGAATAAGTTGATCAATACTTATCTTTCATCTATGGAGTTTTATGTAAACTTCACATTGAACGAAAATTTTGAAGAGAACATCAAGTCAAGATATCGTGATGACTTCACATATGAATCTTTTAGTGAGGGTGAAAAGATGCGTATTGATCTTGCTCTGTTGTTCACATGGAGAGCGGTTGCAAAGATGAAGAACAGCACCAATACCAATCTGCTTATTCTTGATGAAATATTTGACAGTTCACTTGATGGGACAGGGACGGATGAGTTTCTAAAAATTCTAAATACACTTGGTGATGAGAACGTATTTGTAATTAGTCATAAACAGGATGCACTCGCAGACAAGTTTAGAGATACAATACGATTTGAGAAGGTAAAGAACTTTAGCCATATAGTGGAGTAACATTATGTTTATGAAATCATTAAAACTACAATACGAATCAGAGATTGCAAAGGCAAAAGATAATATTGAAGTTTACCTTAGTAATCCAGCGGGGATCGGTGAACACCCTGATCTCGCTGCTGCGATTGATAGTCAAATAGATGTAATCGCACATGCAGAGGATAAACTAGGTGTTATAATAAAGCACTTTGGACATAAAATTTGATGAAAAAAAGAATTCATATCAACATGCACAAAATTCGTGCAAACAAAAAACACGGTACAAAAGAACCTGTGATTACTGTAAAAACATCAAAGACGAATACATATGGCCATGAGGTTGAGATATTAGGTGAAAGCAAAGTTGTTTATTCACCAGACAAACCTTTGTCATGTGGTGCTAGAGTATGGATTGAGACTAATGCAGAGGTGAAGATAGATGGGAAAACGCTCGGACTTTGAGAGAAAGCCCAGAGATTTTTATCCAACACCAATAGAAGCAGTAGAACCTTTATTGCCACATCTGCCAGAAGAATTTAGTTTTGCAGAACCTTGTGCTGGTGATGGTGCGTTGGTTGAACATCTAGAGACAAAGGGTGTTTGTACGTGGGCAAGTGATATCGAACCACAAGCTGAAGGTATATACAAAAGATCATACGATGAATTAAGTTTTGATGAACTCATTGATTCTGAATATGTGATAACAAACCCGCCGTGGGACAGAACGATTCTGCATCCTATGATTGAGTTCTTTGCACCAAAGAAAAAAACTTGGTTGTTATTTGATGCCGACTGGATGCACACAAAACAAAGCCGTCAATATATGCCGTGGTGTAGAAAAATCGTCAGTGTGGGGCGAATCAAATGGTTTGGTAATATGACAGGCAAAGACAACTGCGCTTGGTATCTATTCCAAGAGGTGTTTGCGTGGCAAGCCAGCCCACCGGAGTTTATCGCTAGAGTGTGATAAATATGTCACACTTTGACCTAAAATTGAAAAAAACTTCATAGAATGCTATTTTTTGTTTGACAATATCACTTCTATATGCGAAAATGTATATAGTGATGAGAAACAAAGAGGTTATTTCCCATGATGTCATGTAACTGGATTGTTCGTAATCTTCTGATAAAAAAGAAAATGCTGAAAGAAGTCGGAATTGACATTACTCCTCTTGACAATGAACGGAAGGTGAACAAAGCATTTAAGGATGCTGGGTTGATTTTCCCAAAGTCAAATAATCGTGGAAGAGCTTAATTTTCTTATTGACAAACTTTTTTCTGTGTGGTAGGATATACCTATGATGAAAAACAAATCGACAATCGCTCGACTTCTTGCTGAAGAAGATATCCATGTTGTCAGTAAAAAGATGGACACGGCATACTTCAATATCAAGAAGCGGGAGCTAGGACTCCCCATCTGGAAAGATGAGGTTTCCAAAGTAGAAGAGGAACTGATGGTGTGCCACGAGATTGGTCACGCCCTCTGGACTTCTATGGATATGATTAAGAAAGCAGAGGCCCGTGGTCTTAACTCTTCTTTTGTGAACATCCTTGAGGATGCTCGTATTGAGAAGTTTGTAAAGCGTAAGTATCCCGGCTCTGTCAATCTGTTCAAGAAGGGTTATGTCGCTCTTGCTGCCCGTGACTTTTTCGGGATTGCAAATGAGGGTGTTAACTCTTGTAATTTGATTGACCGTATCAATCTGTTCTTCAAGGGACAGGATGGCGTTGAGTTCTCTGACGAGGAAAAGATTTTCGTTGACCGTGCCGATAAACTCGAAACGGAAGATGAGGTTCTTGACCTTGCTGAAGAACTTTACAAATATATGGAAGACAATCCAGAGACAGACAAGCACGATAATGGTGAGTCGATGGGTTCTGGTGAGTCTGCCCCTGACGGTGAGTCTGGTAAAGGAGAAAAAGGTGATGGAGACTCTGATGGTAATAAATCTGGTGATAAGTCTGAGTCTGGCGATGATGACGCTGCCGGTTCTGATGACGCATCCAGTGAGGGTGAGGTAGAAGAAGATGGAAACGATAATAGCTCTGCTGGTGGTGATACTGCCGACAATTCTGATGATGCCGGTGATGATACCAAAGATAGTGCCGATACCAGTGAAGGTTCGGAAGTAGGCGGTAACGCCACCTCTTCTGCCCCTGCTGGTGTTCCAGAAGCCAAGACTGACAAGGCTCTAAGTGATGCCCTCAAGTCTTTGGTTGACGGTAGTGCCAACGAAAAGGTTTATGGTCGTATTCCCAAAGTTAACTCTTCTGAGTTTATAGTGGATTACAAAACCGTTGTCACTGAGTTGGGTAGCCACTATTCCTTTGAAGATAAATGGGTTGAAAATTCTTTGGCCGAAGTCAAAGAGTTCAAGAACGACTCGAAAAAGACTGTGAACTACATGGTCAAAGAGTTTGAGATGAAGAAGTCTGCTGACCAGTATGCACGGGCTGCTACCTCTAAAACTGGAACTCTGGACATGGGTGCGCTTCACACTTACAAGTTCAATGATGACTTGTTCAAGAAAGTGACGACTCTGCCGGGTGCTACTAATCACGGCATGGTTATGGTCCTTGATTGGTCTGGCTCAATGTGCGATAATCTGAAAGGCACAATTGAACAGTTGCTTCAGTTGGTAATGTTCTGTCGTCGCACCAAGATTCCTTTTGAGGTGTTTGCTTTCACCAGTTGCTACAAAGTTGCTAATGGTTATTACAATCGTGGTGTTTATCGTGATGTAAACTATGGTGAGATTACAATCTCGGATAACATGAGTCTTCTAAACTTCTTCTCCAGTAAAATGAGTGCTGCTGAAGAAGAGAAGATGATGCACTATCTCTGGATGATTGGTAAGCGGTATGGCCAGCGCACTTATGAAGATTGGGGTGTCACTGGTTTTCCTGTAAACCCGCCCTCAACGTATTCTTTGGGTGGAACGCCGCTGAATGATGCTATTGTTGTGCTGATGGACTTCTTGCCAAAATACAAGAAAGCGGCTGGTGTTCAGAAGATTAACACAATTTTCCTGACCGATGGTGCCAGTAATAGTTTGCCGGGTGTCAAGGATAACAATGCCCACGGTGATTTCTACCAAGGGTTCAGTAGAGAAAATCTTTTGATTGACCCTATTACTAACAAACGGTATGAGTTTGGTGGATATCATGATGATGCTACTGACACTCTTCTCAAGGCTCTCAAAGGTCGAGTGCCGGGTATGAATGTCGTGGGTTTCTTCCTTGCTGGTTCTGGTCGCAAGGGCGCTGTCGCTCGTAGCACTTGGCGTTATATCTTACGAAATCCGAATAGTTTCTCCACCCATGTTGATTTCAATTCAGTTGACCGTGCTATGGCAGAAATGCGTAAAAATAAAGTTGTGGTGCTGGAGTCCAAGGGCTACGATCAGTATTACATTCTGCCTGGCGGTGCGGCTCTTACCGTTGAGAATGATGGGTTGGATGATAAGTTGGTAGGTGCTTCAAAGGGTAAACTCAAGACTGCCTTTGCCAAGTCCAACAAAGGACGCATTCAGAGCCGAGTGCTTCTCAACAAATTTGTTGGCATGGTAGCGTAAAAAAAGTATTGACAAACTTTGTAAAGTATGCGATAATAAGATAATGATGATGACAACAGTGAAAGAGGTTGATATGTCTGTCAAGTTAACTCCCCGCAAAAAGTTGTTTGTTGAGGCTGCTGCCGAAATGTTCGGTAATGGTTCAACGATCAACAAAGAGCAGACTCGTATTGCTGCCGATAAAGCGGGTGTTCCGTTTCCCACTTGGTTCAAGAAGTGCAAGGTGGGATACAATATGTTCAAGCTTCCAGAGCTTGATATCCCTGCTTTTATCGCTGATACGGTAGCGGCAGTAACTCCAGAGCCAGATACCGTAATGAACCTTGTTGCTTCCAATATGGAAAAGCAGAATTTGGTTCCGGCTCCGTTTGAGGGTTTTGTTCCTTGGGGTAACTATTCCAATCTCAAGAAGATTGTGAAGTCCGGTATGTTCTACCCTGTCTTCATTACTGGCTTGTCTGGTAATGGTAAAACTCTGATGGTCGAACAGTTACACGCTGAACTTGGTAAAGAGTTGATCCGACTCAACATCACGATTGAGACTGATGAGGATGACTTGCTTGGTGGCTTCCGTTTGGTAAATGGTGAAACCAAGTTTGTGCCTGGCCCTGTCATCGAAGCGATGGAGCGTGGTTGCACTCTGTTGCTTGATGAGTGTGACTTGGGTTCTAACAAGTTGATGGCACTTCAGCCTGTCCTTGAGGGCAAGGGTGTGTTCCTCAAGAAAGTCAATAAGTG
>VTLG01002916.1_pt1 | contig 15407 bp, 20 predicted proteins | sample 4694571 | NCBI WGS metagenome assembly VTLG01 (sample SAMN12604809, study PRJNA352737) | marine metagenome | biome: ENVO:00000447; feature: ENVO:00000209|ENVO:00000569|ENVO:01000036; material: ENVO:00002151; isolation source: viral sequences binned using virsorter ...
ACTTTGCAAAAATGCAGAGAGCTAGATAATCCTATGGAGGTAGCTAAAGTTTCAGGAATACCTACAGCTCCTAAATGGCTATCTGAAATTGGTAAAGAGCAGTTTAATTTAGTGGTAAAACAACTTAATGATCTAGGTATGCTGTATCAGGTAGATCTAAAACTGATAGAATCCTATGCAAATTTAATGTCTTTACATATTGAATCTGAGCAAGAGTTAAGATTGAAAGGGAGGATCATGGTATATCGTGATGATGAGGGTAGGCCTAAACATTCTCAGGTAGTACCTTTACAAACTATCTCTAAACAGGCTTTAGATCAAGCTATAAAAATAGCTGCTCATTTTGGATTAACTCCTAGCAGCAGAACAAAAATATCAGCTCCAGCTAAGCTAGAGATTAAGGATAATGAGTTTAATTTTTTTAATGATTAACTATGGCTACTAAAAAAAATGTATGGAGATATACTCCTAATAAAAGAAAAAAAAGAAAAGGTATTCATGCTAAAAGTAAACAGAGTAAAAATAAAAACTCTGATAATTATATAAAAGTATCTAGAGGACAGGGATGAAATATAAATATGATAAAAAAAGAGCTGATAAAGCTGTAGCTTTTATAGAGAAATTTCTTACTCATACTAAAGGGGAGCTAGGAGGTAAGCCTTTTATATTGGAGAAATTTCAGAAGGATGAAATAATTAAACCTCTATTTGGATGGGTAGATGAGAATGGATATAGAAAATATAGAACTTGCTATATAGAAATACCTAGAAAAAATGGTAAATCAAATCTCTGTGCTGCTATTGTTTTGTACCAGCTTTTCTGTAGTGGAGAGCCAGGCCAAGAGATAATATCAGCAGCAGCAGATAGATCTCAGGCTAGTATAGTATTTAGTATAGCCAAACAAATGGTATTACAAAATCCTGAACTAAATAAAAGAGCTAAGGTATTTAGAAATGCTATTACTATTGAAAGTACTGGATCATTTTATAAAGCTATTTCTTCTGAATCTAATACAGCTCATGGAATGAATATAAGTACTTTAATTTTTGATGAGTTACATACACAAAAAAGTAATGATCTTTGGGAGGTTTGTACTACTGCTACAGGAGCTAGAAGGCAACCTCTTATCATGGCTATTACTACTGCTGGTTATGATAAACAAAGTTTATGCTTTCAGATGTCCGAGTATGCTACTAAAGTAAGAGATGGTATAATAAAAGATGATACTTTTCTTCCAGTACTATATAGAGCTGAGGTAGATGATAACTGGAAATCTGAGAAGGTATGGAAAAAAGCTAATCCTGGATATGGGAAAATAATCAAAGATGCCTATTTTAAACAACAATTTAAAAAGGCTGAGCTTACTCCTAGCTTTCAGAATACTTTTAAAAGATTGCATCTTAATATATGGACTGGCTCTGAGAGTTTATGGATAGATGATATGGACTATATGGCCTGTAATATATCTCCTATAGATGCGACTAAGCTAAAAGGGAGAGATTGTTTTGCTGGATTAGATCTAGCTAGTACTAGAGATATATCAGCTCTAGTATTAATCTTTCCTGATGATGAAGATAATTTTGATATAGTTCCTTATTTCTTTGTGCCTGAGGATAAGGTAAATGCTCAAGGGGTAGGAGATGGAGTAGATTATTTAACCTGGGTAGATCAGAAATATATAATCTCTACTCCTGGTAATGTACAGGATTATAATTATATAGAGCAAAAATTCAAAGAACTAGCAGAGGATTTTAATATAGTTTCCTGTGCTTTTGATAGATGGAACTCATCTCAGATAGTAGTAAATCTTATTAATGATGGAGCTAAAATGAATCCTATAGGTATGGGCTTTGTATCTCTATCAGCTCCTACTAAACTACTAGAAAAACTTATTTTAAATAAACAGATTAATCATGGAGGTAATCCAGTAATGAGATGGATGTTTAATAATGTACATATAACAGAAGATCCAGCTGGTAATATCAAACCTAATAAAGCTAAAAGTAGTAATAAAATAGATGGAGTAGTAGCCCTTATATGTGCTTTAGCTGAATATCTGAACTCAATAGAGGGGGATAACCAGTCAATTTATGAGGGTAGAGGATTATTATTTATTTAAAAATTCTTATCTTTGGAGCTTAATTTTAAAAAAAAATATATGAAAAATTTTCTTATTGCACTTGCATTTATGTTTAGTGGATTAACATTCGGACAGATGTCCTTCACTATTAATAACATTAACATTAATGCTCCCATGGATTCAGAGCCTAATATAGGTTTATTTATGTCAGATGATATTTTATTATCTTTTGGTATGTCGGACTGGGATAATTATAATATAGGAGCTAGATACTATACAGGTATGTTTAATAATATGTTTATTGAGGTTAATACTACAGGAGCATCTAGTATTAATGAGCCAGGAGAAATAGATTATGTAATTGGAGCTGGTGTTGGCTGGACTAAATCTTTAGGGATTTGGAAACTATTACTAGAGCCTATGATAGTATTAGATGATATACAAGATTTTAATCCTAGATTAGCCTGGGGTTTAAGATTTAATCTATAATTATTATTAATTTTTAGTTATTAAGGGGAGCAAATATGCTCCCTTTTTTATTATCTATTATATAGTTTTTGCCTATAAAATACCTAAAAAGCAAAAAATTTAAAAAAAATTTTAAAAAAATTAACAGAGGTAGGAGTAAAAAAACTAATCTTTTTTTACCTCTAACCTTGTTTATAAGGAAAAAAGTAGTATATTTGTTATAACAAACAAACAGAAACACTAATTTAAAAATTAAATAAAATGAATACAGAATATAACAGAGATACAGCAATTAAAGCAATAGCTGATCTACATACAAGATTAAAAGCAAAAGAAGAAAAACAGCAATTAATAAAAGATATAAAAAATGCTTATGATAATAAAAATAATTTTATAGATAAAATAGGTATAGAAAGATTTAAAAGAATTTTAGCTGATAAAGATTGTAGAGAATATAAAGAGTATATTGCCTTAAGATCAATATATAATAAATTAGAAGATCTTTATACAAAAAAATATAGATAGTAATAACTGGGAGGAGTTTAAAAGCTCCTCCTTTTTTTAAAACAGAAATAAGATGAAAATATATATAGTACATTCAGAGAGTTTTCAAAATGGTTATGAGATAGAAGGATTCTCAAATAGAAAAAAAGCTGTCAGTAAAGTAAGTAAATTAAAGAGAGATGATAGGAGAGAAATTATATCTCTTAAAAAAGAGCCTAAAATAATTACAAAAGATTTACCTATAACTAGAGAGGGATTATTAACTGCTATAAATTACATATAATGGAATATCAAAAATTTAGATTTTGTATGAGATGTCAGAGAGTATCTCTTATAAAAAAAGATGGATGTTTTATATGTAAAGGTAATTTTATTCTAGATAGCTCTAAGCCTGATAGTTATTTATCTAATATGAAAAAATACAATCAACAGAAAATTAATAAACAGAAACAAAAAAAATATGAAAATGAATTATTACAACATCAAGAAATTGATCAAAGGATATAGAGTTTGTCCTGATTTAAAAAACAAAACTCTGATAGCTGTACCACAAAAAAAGCTATATAGTAGATATGGATTTATTCCAGTTCAGATAGTTTATGGAGGTAAAAAAATGAACATAACTAGGAACACTCCTCTACTACATCAGCAACAATTTAGAGATAGATTTAATAGAGGTACTTTTTATACTTTATTCTATTATGAGTGGAATCCTAATAAGGTACAAATGGAGCTTAATTTATAATACAAATAACATACCAAAATAATAAAAAAGGGGGGTAGAATTACCTCCTTTTTTTTTAGTATATTTGTAGGTATTAATGTGAACACATACCTAATAAATAATCTATTTTGGGATTACTAGATTTTTTTTATAAGTCAAAAGAAAAAAGGAATGCTAATAACTTTACTATAGGAGCTGTAGGAAATAGCTCTAGTGGTGTTAGAGTTAGTGAAGATAATTCTATAGGATTACCAGCTGTATGGGCTGCTGTGAGATTGTTATCCGAAACTATAAGCAGTTTACCCTTAAATGTATATCGTAAAGATAATGATGGATCTAAGTACATAGATGAGAAAATACCTTTAAATCAGCTGTTGTCTACATCTCCTAACTCTAAATATACTTCATTTACTTGGAGAAATACTTTAATGAATAGCCTACTCCTTTGGGGAAATGCTTACTGTTTCATTACTAGGAATGGAGGGGGTAGGCCTATAGCTCTAGATATACTCCAGCCTGATAAGGTATCTCCAGTTTTAGGAGATGATGGAGAGTTATATTATAAAATAAAAGATAAAGGAACTTTCAGCTCTATGGAGATTCTACACATAGTAGGATTATCTTTTAATGGATTGGTAGGTAAATCTCCTATACAAGCCTGTAAAGATGCTGTAGGTTTTGGATTAGCTACTCAGCAATATGGCTCTAATTTTTTCCAGGGAGCTAATCTAGCTGGTGTTTTAGAGCATCCTGGAGTACTTACTGATGATGCAGCTAATAGATTAAGGACTTCCTGGGCTAATAGATATTCAGGATTAAGCAATTCTCATCAAACTGCTGTTCTAGAAAATGGTACAAAATTTAAGCCTATCGCTATGCCTTTAGCTGATGCAGCTTTTATAGATAGTAGAAATTTCTCAGTAGCAGAAATAGCTAGGATATTTAGAGTACCTCCCCACCTTATTGGAGATTTATCTAGGAGTACTTATTCTAATATAGAACAGCAGTCTTTGGAGTTTGCTAAATACTCACTTACTCCATATTTAATAAACTGGGAGCAAGAGCTAAATAGAAAATTATTAAGTACTAAAGAACAGAGTACTCACTTCTGTAAGTTTAGAACTAATGAACTCCTGAGAGGAGATGTAAATAGTAGAGCTGATTACTATACTAAACTATTTAATGTAGGAGCTTTATCTCCTAATGATATACGAACTATGGAGGATATGAATAAGGTAGATAATGGAGATGATTATTATGTGCCTTTAAATTTAGGGGAGGTAGGAAATACTAATAATAATAATAACGAAAATGAATCATAAAAATATAGAAGGATTAGAAAGGAGAAACTTTGCTAATTCAGAGATAAGAGTAGAAAACTCAGAGAGTAGAGAGGTAGTAGGTTATGCTAGTGTATTTACTGATGCTGAAGGTAATCCAGCTCTATCTGAAAATCTGGGAGGATTCAGAGAAAAAATAGATCCTAATGCTTTTAATGATGTATTAGATAATGATGTAAGAGCTTTATTTAACCACGATCCTAATTTAATACTGGGTAGAACTACTGCTGGTACTTTATCTTTATCAGTAGATGAGAGAGGATTAAAATATAGTTTTACAGCTCCTGATACTACTACTGGTAGAGATCTAATGGTAAGCCTAGAGAGAGGAGATGTATCTCAGTCTAGTTTTGGTTTTATAGTAGAGGAGGATTCCTGGGAGGAGGATGAGGATGGTAGAACTATCAGAACTATTAATAAAGTAGGTAGATTACTAGATGTATCTCCAGTAACTTATCCAGCCTATCCTGATGCTGAGGTAGGTAAAAGATCATTCTTAAACTATAGAACTGAAAAGGAAAAACAAGAAAACAAGAAACAAGAACAGTACCAAATAAAGAGAGAATTGTTAGATAAAAAAATCAAATTATTAAAACTTAAAAAATCGTATTAAAATGAACTCAATTAATTTAAAAGAAAATAGAGCCGAGCTAGTGGAAACTATGGAGGGGATATTGGATTTAGCGAAATCAGAAGATCGTGATCTTACTGATGATGAGCAAAATTCTTGGGAAGGTTTTGATACTGAGATTAAAGCTTTAGATAAAAAAATTGCAATAGCTGAAAGACAAGAGCAGCTAAATAAATCTATAGCTGTTAATATGTCAGTACAAACCGATCAAGATGCTGCTAACAAAGAAATGAAATCTTGGAGCTTATTTAAAGCTGTAAGAGATATTAAAAATGGAGGTTTGACTGGTGTAGAGAAAGAAATGCACAAAGAGGCTGAGAAAGAAAATAGAGGAGCTATGAATGGTATAGGTTTACCTTCATGGATGACTAATAAAGCTGAAAAAAGAGCTATTGTAGATCAGGGTGCATCTGCTATACAACCAGTAGCTGTAGATGCTTTTGCTGATGCTTTAGTAGAAGGGGCTTTATATAACCAGGTAGGATTAACTAATCTAGGAACTTTAGCTGCTGATACAGTAGTGCCTATTACTGGAGCTAATGCTGTAGCCTGGGCTACTGAAAATGCTGCTGGTACTGATACTTCAGCTGATTTTACTAAAATTACTTTATCTCCTAATCGTATTAATGGTTATTCAAATGTGAGTAATGTTATATTAATGCAAAATGGAACAGGAGCTGAGTCTGCAATTATGGCTGATATGGGTAGACAAATAGCAGCTAAAATAGATGCTAATATGTTTGCTAGTTCAGATGCTGCTGCTGGGCCTGGAGCTATTGCTGGTACAAGTGGTGTCCTTACTTTTACTGAGGCTGCATCTTTAGATGTTGCTAGTGATATGTTAGAGGCTATCCAAACTATAGCTAATGATCATGGACTGGATGGAAATCTAGGATTTGTTAATAGTTTTGAATTATACTCTGCTATTAAACAATCTGCTCAGGTAGCATCTACTTATCCTTTATATGTAGATAATATGTTAGCTGGTTATCCAGGATGGTTTAGCTCTGCTCCAGATTCTGTTGCTGGTACTTCAGGAGATGGAATTTTTGGAGATTTCTCTAGAGTGTATTTTGCTACTTTTGGCCCTACTTCTATTTTAGTAGATCCTTATTCTGCTGCTACTGAAAATGCAGTAAGACTAGTAGTTAATCAACACTATGATTGGGCTGTAGCTAGTGGAGCTAGTTTTGTTAAATATACTACTTTAAGTGCATAGTATATTTAGTTATTAATTTTTGAAAAGGGAGGGGGGAGTACCTCCTCCTTTTTTATTTTATAGAATTTTAAAATGGTTAGATTACAATTAAACACATCTCCTACATATACGGACTTAATATCTTTAACTACTGCTAAAAGCTTTTTAAGAGTTACTAATACTGCTGAAGATACTCTAATTACTACTATGATAGGAGCAGCTATACAATCAGCTGAAAATTATACAAATAGTAGATTTTTAGAAACTCAGTATACTATGTTTATGGAAACTTGGGATGATGTATATGTATCAAACCATTATACTACAAGTCTATCTAATGGTACTTATTTAACTACTGGAGGATATGTAGGTAAAGATGGACTAAATCAAATAGTATTACCTTATGCTCCTTTAGATAGTATTACTCATGTTAAGTATTATGATTCTAGTAATGCTCAACAAACCTGGACTGAAGATACAGATTATTCAGTAAATACATTTATAAATCAAAAGGGATTTATAGAGATAACAAAGAATACTACTTATCCTACTTTATATGATAGAGCTGATGCTATAGAGATTAAGTTTAAAGCTGGTTATGGTACTGGGGATAGTGATGTACCTGAGCCTATTAAAACAGCAATCTTATTAATACTAGGATCAATGTATGAAAAAAGAGAGGATAGTGTAAGCAGATTGCCTAAGGCATCTGAATACTTATTAGATCCTTATAGATTTAAAACATACTAGTAATGGCTAAAAATGAATTTTTAAAAGCTGGAGAATTAGATACTCCTATAGATGTGTATTATAATACTAATACTCAAAATGATTATGGAGAGATTACTAAAAGTAAAACTCTACTTAAAACTATATGGGCTAAATTAGTTACTACTGGTACTAAAGGTAATGAGAAGGTAGAAGATGATACTATAAGAGCTGAGAGCAAAATAAATTTTTTGGTAAGATATGATAGTGCTTTACAAATGAACAGCTCTACTATATCTCCTGAGGAGTATTTTGAGATACTTTATGAAAGTAAATACTGGAATATATCTAGTATGGAAACACTAGGTAGGGGGAAAGGGATTATAATAAGATGTTACTATACAGATAATACTTTAGGATAATGAGTAAAGCTGTAGATTTAGAATTTTCTAAAAGAGATTTAAAACAACTGGTAGCTGGTTTAGATCGCATAAAAGATAAATTTACTGCTAAAGGAGCTAATACTCAAATAAATAAAATTGTATTTGATGCTGCTAAGCCCATGACTGCTGTCATGAAAGCTACAGCTCCAATAGATGAAACTACTGTACTTAAAAAATCTATAGGTAGATGGAGGACTAAATCAGGAGTAAGAGTAGGAGCTAGGTATAGGAAAAAAGATAAAAATAAAGGATGGTATGTACATCTAGCTACCTATCCTCATAAAACTAGAGGGGGTGGAATGACTAAAAAAAGTACTCCATTTTTAGCAGATGCTTTTGAAAGTACTAAATCTGTTACTATGAAATTAATCCTAGATGGAGTAAAAAAACTTTTAAAATGGTAGGTAAAGCTTTAAAATGGATGTTAATAGGATATGGTACAGATGGATATAATCCTCAGTATGATATATATAATTTAATAGGAGATAATATATATCCTAATATCATACCTCAGAATGTAGCCTTACCAGCTATTTCATATAAAATAAATAAGAATGATCCTGATAAAGTAAAAGAAATGAGAGCTTTATCTAATAGAGTATCTGTAGAGATAGCTGTTTTTGATAAAAGCTATGCTACAGTAAATCAATTAACTACTCTAGTTATTAACCAATTACATAGATATACCAACTCTTATAATAGTAATGATGATGATTCTATAGGCTATGGTACTACTGAGGGGGCTAATAAATATGGTAGATTTGCTCCAGCTAGTACAGGATCTACACAATATGTAGGAGGATTACAGATACAGCATATAGAGTTTGATAATTGTATAGAGAGCTATGATGAGAAATTAGAGGTATATAGAAATACTTTATTTTTTGATATGCTATATGTAGATGATTTAACTATTTGGGGATCTGATATTATGTTAAAATTCTCTGATTTAAACTTAATGGCTACTAATGTAGGAGCTACAGATGATCCATTATATACTCAACCTTTAGCTCTTAATCAAGGAGTAAATTATCTTTTTACTCCATCTATCCTAGCTGTAGATAATACTAATATAGAGAGCAGTACTTTAGATGGTATTTACGAAAATTTTTATGATCCATCAGGAACTAGTAATACCAATAGGCCTACTTTAAAGCAAAGCTCTTATACTCCTCCTAAATATAATGGTAATAATTATTTAGAGTTTGGAGATAGTGATTATTTACTATCATCAAAAGCATCCGATAGATTATCTAGAAAATATAAAGAACTTACTTTTTTTTGTGTTTTAGATATTCCTAACTCTTACTCAGCTGATAAAACAGCGAATGTATTATTTAAAAGAAATAGTACCAGTCAATCTACAGGATCAGTATTTTTTTATACAGCCTTAACTGGAGATCCCAGTACTACAGGACTAGTTAAATTTAGTGGAGGAGGATTAGCTTTAGCAGATGATGGATCAGGAGGAGAAACTCATAGAGGATTTAATTTTTTTAGTGGTATAACATCTTGGCCTGATTTAGGTATAAATACTAATTTAAGTTTTGAAGATCCATTATTTTTTGCTGTAAGCTTTAAGAGGAAAGCTGATGATGCAGATGCTCTAGAAGGACAGTATGAGCTTATTACATCATCTGATTTTACAGTTTATGGAGATACAGATGAGTATGAGGACTGGACTGATTCAGGTAGTGTTACTTTTAAAGAGTATTTTTTTAATTTTGAAACTCTGCATACTGATATAGGTAGTTACGATACTAGTGGAGCTGGTACTATTACCATGAATGATGCTTTTAATTTATATGATTTTGTAGTGTGGCCTGAGTGTTTAGTTTTTGGTAGTAATAAATATAACAGAATAAAAAGGGCTATAATAGAAAAGCATAATATGTACAAAAGAACTACAAACTAATGATCGGAAAAGCTATACATAGAATCTTAAAAGATAAAATATCTGAGCTTAATAGTGGAGGAGTATATCCTGTTGTAATGCCTGAAAATGCTAACTATTCTATAAGCTCCAGTACAAATTATCCAGCTATAGTATATCATCAATTTACAGATTTTGATACATCAAAAGACAAAGATCCAAATATAGTTTTTTGTAGAGTAATGATTCAGGTTATTTCTAATACTTATAAAAGTGTAGATACTATAAGCGACAAAGTAAGAGATATACTAGATCATTATGTAGATAAATCTACTACAGGATTAGCTGATGTTCCTGGATATACTAATGGTGGTTATCCTCATAGCTTTATAGGTAATATAGATATACAGCATATATTTTATACAGATGAGGAGGATGAGTATTTTGATAAGCTAAACATCTTTACCAGGAGGATAGAGTATGAGGTTTATTACTATGATGATGTAATGAAATTAAGTTATGATATTAAAAACTCAGATGGATATACTCCTACTAATCCTTTGGCTATGTGTTTTGATTTTACACAAAGTAAATTAATGAGAGATGATTTATCTCCGTTTCCTGGAGGGATAGATTATATTGATCCTATTACTGATGGATTAAATGTATGCTATGTATTTAATAAACTAGGTAAGGTAAAAGATTTAACTTATGATACTCTTACTACTGCAAATAATACTTTTTATGAGTATTTAAAAACAGGAAATGTAGCTAGTGGGGATTACCAGCCTAATTATCAAGATGGCTCTAGTGAGGGAACCATACCTTTTTTACAGTTTGAGGGTACTGAGTCGTTAGCTGTAGAATCCTCTACTGCTACTTATCAAAATCAGTTTAATTTACCTTATGGAGGTATGGTGGTTTTAGTATATAAGCCTAGTGCAACTGGGGGAGAAAATTATATACTAGGAGCAAATAATGAAAGTGCTGGAGCTGCTCCTTTAATTTTTTCTCATAAAAAAACCAATAGTGATATTGTTATACATTTTAAACCAAATGGAGTAAGTTTTGATGGAGATTCTAGTGAAAGAACTCTAATAGATTCTACTGATGGAGCTAAGTATTGGGTAGCTGATTATCATTTTTTTTGCTTATCTTTGGGGGGTAGTAAGCAATATACTGGAGGGAGCTATAATCAGAAGGGCTGGTATGAGTATTTCAATTCTCATACTAATCCTAAATTAACCTCAGGACAGATACTTAAAAATAATAGTATAGCTGGTAATACTGATGATTTGGATAATGACTCTCCAAATAATTTTTATATATCTAGAGTAGGCCATAATGTAAATAGCTCTGCTGGATTTCGTATGTATGAGATGTTAGTTTTTGCTCCTAATCAGGCTCAAACTCATAATATAGATGCAGATGCTGCTCCGTTCCAGCCTACAGATATAATATATAAAAAGGTAAAAGATTATATATATAATAAATATAGTGAACTAAATTAAAGATTTTAATTATGGAAAAATTATTCAAACCTACATTAATTAAAGATTATGGCCCTCATAAAGAAGGGGAAAAATATGGCTGGATAGATATGGAGGGATATACTAACTTATTTAATGGTGGATATATAGAAGATGAAAATGGTTTAATAGAAACAAAAAAAGCAAAGAAAGCAAAAAAAACAGAAGAAATACAAGAGGAAAATAATAGTAATAACGAATAAAATAAAAAAAATATGGCGAGTGTTATTAATGGTACTAATATGGTACTAAAAGTGGATTATTCAGCTGGTACTTCTCCTGTTGCTATAGCCGCTGCTACAAGCTGTACTATCTCTATAACTGCTGATGCTGGAGAGGTTACAGATAAGGATTCAGGAGATCGTAAAGAATTTATAGGATTAAGTACAACCTGGACTTGTGATGCAGATGCTTTTTATACAGAAGATGGCTCATCTGTTCCTGAATTATATACTTTGTTTGACTGTTTATATGGAGATGCTACAGCATCTCAAAACGGAGTAGCTCAATATCCTACAGCAGTTTATATAACTTTTGATGGAGGGAGTGATACTTATAGTGGTTATGGATATTTGACTTCCTTAAGTGGATCAGGTGGAACTGAGGATGCTGGTACAATAAGTATTTCTATACAAGGTACAGGGCAGCTTACAAAGTCTTAATAATTAATTAATGTTTAATAATAAAAAATAATAAAAAATGGCTGTTAAAACAATTTCAGGTAGTAGTCTTGTAATGTCTGTGGATTTAGATGGCTCAGGAGTAGGAACTTATGCTACTATTGGAGGATCAACAAGTTGTACTTTAAGTGTAACTCAAGATACAATAGATACAACAAATAAAGATAGCTCAGGAAATAAAGCTTTTATCAATGGAGCTAGAGGGTGGACTATGGATGCTGAGGCCTTCTTTACTCAAGGATCTTCTGATGGAGAAACTGTAAGATTTAAAACTCTTAATGATGCTATGCAGAATGGTACTAGAGTAAAGGTAAAGCTATCTACTACAACAGGGCAAACTGGGGTAGTGTATTATGATGGATTTGGATATATTACATCTTTATCTGTTGGAGCATCTGTAGGAGAGTGGAGTACATACTCTATCTCTGTACAGGGAGATGGGGCTTTAACTACTACATAATAGGGGGGTACATATTGTACTTATTTTCTTTATATATTTAAAGAAAATTTTATAATTATGGTAGAAAAAAAGACTATTGCTATCGGTGGAGAGCTGCGGCCTATACATTATGGATTTGCAGCTTTAGCTGAATGGTGTGATCTTACAGGATCAGGATTAAATGATTTATCTCAAATAGGAAATAATATGTCTATGAGTGCTGCTATCCAGCTTATATATTGTGGATTAAGGCATGGAGCTAGAAGATCTAAAGAGGAGTTTAATTACTCTATAGATGATGTAGCAGATTGGATAGATGAGGAAGGCATGGATATTTTTACTGATGCTATGGCTATTTTTGCTGATGCTATGGTAAAAATAAATCCTAGCAAAAAAAAAAAGAAGAAATAGATGATGATCCTCCTACTTTAGATAGAATAATGGAACTAGCTCTAGGCTATTTAAACATGAGCCTAGATGAGTTTTGGGATTTTACCCCTAGACAGTTTCAGTTAAAAATGGATGGGAGGAAAGAGTATGAGGATATGTTGCAGAGGTTAGAATGGGAGAGATTAAGATTTCAAACTGCTGCTCTTATCAATAAAGATCGTAAAAGACAACATCAAATAAAGCTAAAGGACTTGATAGATTTTGACTGGGAGAAATCCCAAAATGTAGAGAAACTTAAATCAGATAGAAAAAAAGCTATGTATTTAATAGCAAAGGCTGATAAGGAAAATAACCAAAAAAACAAAGAATCTTAAATGTCTAGTACTAAAACTTTATCAGTATTTTTAAAACTCAATTCTAAGGAGTTTACTTCAGGCCTGAAGAAGGTAGAAGGTAAATTAAATAAATTTAGTAAAAAATTAAATAAAATAGGAACTAGTTTAACTACTAATGTTACTATGCCTTTATTAGGTTTAGGAGCTGTAGCAGTTAAAACAGCATCTGAGTTTGAATCTTCAATGACTAAGATACAAACTTTAGTAGGACTCCCCAAAGATGCTGTAGATCAACTAGGACAATCTGTATTAAGCTTATCAGGTAAAGTAGCTACAGGCCCTAAAGAGTTAGCAGATGGTTTATACTTTTTAACTTCTGCTGGATTAGATGCTGAGAGTGCTATGAAGGCTCTAGAGTCTACTGCTAAAGGATCAGCATCAGGTTTAGGAGATATGGAATCCCTTGCAACTGTGGCGGCGGCGGCCCAAAATGCCTATGGGGAAGAAGTTTTATCATCATCTAAGGCCTTAGATATATTTGGCTCTATGGTACAGAGTGGTATGTTTAAATCTGAGGAGTTAGCTAATGTACTAGGATCTCAGCTAGGACTAGCAGCTAATTTAGGTATATCTATGGAGGAGGTAGGAGCTATGATTTCTACCTATACTAGAACTACAGGATCAGCTACTGATGCTACTACAGGCTTATCAGGAATTATGATGAGCTTTGCTAAGATTACTCCCAAGGCCGAAAGGGCTTTAGCTGCTGCTACTGAACAAATGGAGGGAGGAGCTATGAGTGCTGATGATCTTAGGGAGTTTCTAGGGGAAAACGGATTACAAAATACTTTACTAATGCTCCAGGAACAGTTTGCAGCAACTGGAATACCTCTATCAGAATTTTTTAGTAAATCTCAAGCTCTTAAAGGAGTACTAGGTATAGTAGGAGAGCAATCAGAGGAGTATATAAGTATACTGGGTAATATGGAAACTGCTCAGGGATTTGTAAATAATGCTTTTGATGAAACATCTCAAACTTCAGCCTTTAAATTTAAACAGGCTTTAGCAAATCTTCAGGCTGCTGGAGTAAGCTTAGGAGAATCCCTAATGCCTATAGCTACAAAGATAGCAGATAAATTGAGTAGATTAGCTAATAGCTTTTCTAATATGAGTGAAAGTAGTCGGCAGAAAATAGTTAAAATGGGATTAGCTTTAGTAGCTTTAGGGCCTACTTTGGTGGTTATTAGTAAATTGATTAAATTATTTGGTATGGCTGTATATGCTATACGAATAGCTAGAACTGCTGTTGTAGCCTTTGGAGCTGCTGCTACTTTGATGAATCCTATAGGACTGGTTTTAGCTGGTATTATAGCTCTTATAGCTGTAGTCGTTAAAAACTGGGAGTGGGTAAAGGAAAAAATGGTACTTGTTGTTAATAGTTTTATTGATCTCTATAATGAGAGTATGGCTTTTAGAGCAGTAATAGAGAGTATGAAATTTACTTTTAGAACATTGTTTGAGTATATAAAAATGGTGGTAAAAAATGCTGGTAAGCTTTTTGTAGGACTGGGTAAGGTATTAATAGCTGCTATTACTCCTGGTAAGAGTGCAAAAAAAGAGTTTCATAAGATGCTAGATGGAATGGCTGATAATGTTGCTGAATTTGAGCAAAAAACAGATGCTAATTTACAGCGAATGTTGGATAATATCGCCCTAAAAGACAAAGTAGAATTTATATCAGAGGAGGATATACAAAATAAAGTAGATAACATAAAAAACCATGTTACTAATACAATAGATAGCATGAAATCCTCTGTAGGTTTAGATAATTTATTTGATCCAGGAGCTGGGCAAAATGTAGATTTTGGAGAGATAGATGCTACTGCAAATGTTACGGATATTAAATTTGAGGAAATAGATGAGGGAGAAAATCCTGAGATAACAGTAGATGCAAAGATAAATACAGAAGAAATGGATGAACAACTACGAAACTTAGAGCAGAGTTTCAGTAGTGCTATGCAAACTATGGCTGATAGTGAGGAACAGGGGGGAGATGCTATGGTAA
>VTLG01006407.1_pt1 | contig 15405 bp, 13 predicted proteins | sample 4694571 | NCBI WGS metagenome assembly VTLG01 (sample SAMN12604809, study PRJNA352737) | marine metagenome | biome: ENVO:00000447; feature: ENVO:00000209|ENVO:00000569|ENVO:01000036; material: ENVO:00002151; isolation source: viral sequences binned using virsorter ...
CAGTGGATGTTGATGTTGATTGTGTTCCCTGTGTAATATTAATTGTCTTAGAGAATGATGTCACTGCATCAAATCTTACATCTTGACTAAATGCGACAGGACCATCGAACTGAGATAAAATTGTTCTAGATGTTCCACCCTCTACTTTGAGTCTCTCTTTAATAACAACTTCATCAAATACAACACTTAATCTTGATGGATCTTCACCTGTTACTGTTGGAACAGGTGCATCAAATGTTTTCTCTTGACCAGTTGCAGAACTAACTCTCTTATTACCAATGAAAAAGTCACCTTCATTATTCATACCTGTGTAAACAACCTGCCCACATGATCTTTCTTGTGACTGAACTAAGAACTCTTCTCTTTCAGATAGTGTCTTAGTCTGAACCTGTGGTAAACCAGTTGAGTAGTTACCAGGACCATAACCAATGTATTCAAATGTATGTCCAGAAGCACGAATAATTGATGGTCTTCTAAACTCGATTGGTAATGGTTTAATCTTTCGGATCAATGATCCAGATTCATGATTAGATTTTCTACTACCTAAAGCACCACGAACAACATTTATTTCATTCAATAAACTACCAGATAATTCAGAACTGGTAACTCTCATTATCTCGCCATCTATTTGAATGTAAGAACCAAGTGGGAATCTAATTGCAGTTCCAATACCAGCATTAGGAACTTCAACTTGCATTGATGTTCCACTTGTCAAGTCTGCTTTTAATGTTAATGTTTCGTTATCGTAGAAAGATAATCCTCTTGTTCCAAGATTTTCATTTTCCTCATCAGATGTGGCATCTCCAGCACTCATACCTTGACGAAGAACAAAAGCACCATTTAAGTTAGCATCTGTTTTTGCAGAGAAAGTGTTAACACCCACTCTTTCCTTCACTGTAAAGTCACCAAGTTTATTATTTGAACTATCAATAATTCTAAATGGACTTCCAATGACCAATCCATGAGCAGAACTACAAGTGAACGTAGATACACCACTAACAGATTCAAAGTCATCAGATGCAATAGTAACAGCAGGACCTAAGTTTAAGGCAAATTGACCTGCCAAGAATGTAGGATCACCAGTTGTCGTAGCAACAGAAATAGTTTTAGTTGATGGTACAGATGCTATTCTGTAGTATCCATCTGTGATGGTTCCTACACCAGTGACCTGTATAATATCTCCAATATTTGTAGATAAACCGACACTTGTATAAGTGGCAGCTGCACCTACAGATGGGGAACCTATAAATGTAGGATCAAATTCTAACTTTTCTGCACCATATCCTGATCCACCATCAATCACATCAAAGTTTGTTATTGAACCACCAGATATTACGACTTTTGCTGTCGCACCATCCCAAGTGGTTGTGCCACCATTAAATAGTTTTACGTTGTGATAAGTTCCGTTTGTATATCCAGTTCCTCCTGTAAAATCACTATATGTAACAATACCACTTAAACCATGTTCTCTATCAAAAGTAATAGTTGTGACTCCTGTTGTTGAGTCAAAATCAGTAATCTTAAGTCCTTGTCCAAAATCTTGTAATAATTGATCAGTCGCTTCTCTCGTAATACTATTTTTAAGACTATTTGTTACGACATCACCAATTGGATCTCTCTTAGCAAATGAGACAGCAGATGGTGGATTATCATTCTCATTATCTTTATCTTGTTGTGGATATAAGTCAGTAACATTTTGACTATATTTTTGATCAGTAAATTCTTCTACGACACTATTATCTGCTTTTAGCACGTATAGATGATAGATACCATCTTGAACATCTTTTATGTAATCACTTATGACTTCACTTCGATAAATGTAGAGGTTTGATTGTAAGTCATTTCTTTGGAATCGAGGTAAATCAAGTGATCTAGTTGTAGTATCACTTGTGAAATCACCTGATGTATGAGTTTTACCATCAACATCAGTTGTGGAATGTTGAAATTCTTTATCATTTACAATATTAGTAACTAAGAATGTTCCATTAAATGCTGAATTTCCAACACCTGTGACGTTTGCTGTGCTTTCTACATTGAGAATATTAATCTTATCATTTACTTTTAGATCATGAGGTAATTCTGTTCTAACACTTATAGTGCTACCTGATGCAGAACAAGTGCTTATGAATCTTGGATTTCTTTCAAAGAAAACATCTGACGCAGTGATTGTAGTTTGAGAGAAGTCTGTATTTGCTCTCGCACCTGTACTACTTGACTCTTGTAAGACAAATCCATCATTAGGGTCTTTCGCATTAGCAGCTTCCTTCGGAACTACAACTCTGACGGTATATAATCTCTCATCTAATGATCTTGGGTCTACAACTCTTGATATGAATGAAACATTACTCTTAGAAGAAAGTCCACCTACTCCCTGTGTTGAAAACTCAGTGTAGATGTCATTGCTTGCAGTTGAGTGTATAAACCAATTTTTATTAATCGTATCAAATTGTATGGGTGAACCAATATCACCAGATGTTTTATCAGATACCCTACTTTCTACAAATAATTTTGTTCCTTTGAATACTGTGATTGCTACTCCATTCTCTGCATTAGTAACAGATGAAGCAAGTTTTATTTCTGTTGCAGATACTTTAATTGCAAAATATACAGTATTTGGTTCAATATTTTCTGGTAGATCTCCATCATCACTCAATAATCTAACTTTTTCACCAGTCTGAATAGTATGAGTACCAATAGTAAATACATTCGACAAAGCAGCATTGTTCTGTACAAAAGAAGGACCAGACTCAACTCTAAATACTTTTTTACTAACACTCGAACCTGTTACGACACTCGAACCTGAACTAACAACATTGTCAGTCATGACAATTGATGCATTTTTGATTGTCCCTGTATTAAGTGAAACAACGTCAGTTTCTTTCGCACCGACACGATAACCTTGAATTACAACAGGGGGTTTATCATCAATATCATTGAATCCAAATAGATACAAATGACTAGATATACCCACTGAAGTTGTAAGACCAACATCAAATGCTTGCCAATCAACGTTTACTGGTTCACCTGTAATCGCTTTTGGTGTGATTATATTACTGATATATGCTGTATCATCTTTACTGAATGCATCTTTTTTAAATCCATCTGATGTCAAAGAAATTTGACCAAAGTTAGAGTTGGAGTTTGTAACTGATGCGTCACTACCAGATTCAGCAGAGAAGTGACGATTGAATCCAATCGCAAACACTGACACAATTTGCATGATTGCATCATTTTTCATAGAGATGTGTGCTGTCTTCCAACCAGTTCTATAAACTGCGTTTGAATCTAAATGATAAACTTTATTGACATCTAAGGATGAAGATTCTTTAGGGAGTAAAGCACCTTTTGCTAAATTTATTGTTATACTCTCAAATTTTCTTGACTCTGGATTGTATTTGACAAATGCTCTGTCATCTTTCTGAAGAGATACACCAGTGAATTGTGCAACAACAATACTTTTGAATCCAGTTGCTTTTGAACCATCAGCAAGAACACCATTCATTCCAAATACAGAACGAAGTGATACGTTAAAGATATAAGGTGATGCGCCTGTAACAGTATCAGTTTCAATAGTTATAGTCTGATTTGTCGTTGGAGTTGGTGTTGCTTGTAAGTTAGCAGGTACTGATGCTAAAAGATATGTGAATTGATCTTCTGCTAAAATACTTTGGACTTTTGTTGAAACATTATACTCAGGTGAAGACACCCCATTTATTTTAATTGGAGTTCCACTACTAAACCCATGAGGAGTTGATGTTGTGACTGTTACGACATTACCTGCTGTATTACCATCACCAGATTTAATAACGGAGATAGATATAGGATCTGAGGCAAAAGCACCAACAATTTCAAATTCTGGTCTTTGTGGTGCAAAACCCTCTGGAGCAGCAGGGAATTTCTGATCAATATCTCTTGTAGATGCTACATTAAATGCGTTTGATAGTTTACTATAATATATGTCTAAGTCAGTTAAATTGAATCTATCAACCTTGTTTACACCATCTGCGTATTCAAAACAAGTTAATTTATGATGAGAAAAACTTGGAATTGACTGATTATTTACTGAGAAATCAACAGGGTCGGTATAAACTGTTTTACTTTCATCAGCATCAAAAATAGAAAACTGCCAGAAATAACAAGTACCTGTAACTCTGAATAATGCAGTTGCAGGTGCTGATAAATCAGTTGGGTTTGGAACATATTTTGGTTTTACCTTTGTCTTTCTTAAATCTAATCCAACAATAGAAGTACCACGAGGAACGATAACACCACCATTGATACTATTAAACTTATATAAAATATTGTCTTCCTGATCTAAATCAAAATTTGATGTTAAATTTAATGTAAGAGTTGTTTGTGCCGCTGTTTCTGAACCAGAAGGTGATACTGCTGTTGCAGTTCCACCTACGTCTTTTATTCCAAAACCTGGTCTATTATCTATCTCGTGTTCGCCTGGATATATTAATATAGTTGTTCTTTCTATTAAATCGTTATTACTTCCTCTTAGGTATGAAAATCTAGCAGACTCTAGTAAAGCCCTTTGAATTGTTTTAAATGGTTGTGCCAGTGAATTACCCTGATTCGTGATTGCATCAGTCGAATCAATATCATTTGGGTTCACATAAAGAATACGTCCTTCAGTATTCTTTATAAAATTCTCTAGTTTATTAAGAGGCATCGCTTTATTTTTTACAAAATATTCCTATGATCTATTTAGTTAGGCAGATTCTTCCTGTTCGTACAGATATTCCAAATCATCAGGAAGAAGTTCTGGATTTTCTAATTCAACTGGAAAATATAATGGGTGTAACTCTTCTAACATCAAATACCCATATGCTTTATACATGTACTCAGGATCATAGCAAGGATTTTCATCTGCTACTTGACATAAATCTTCATCCCATGTATGTCCAAAAGGTAACTCATCAAATGTAAATGGCATACCGTTGATAAAAAACATTTTGACGATCATTTTACTATCGTCAAACCAACAAAATTTGGTGGAGAGTTTGTACACAGATTGTAAGCAGGTAAACTATTTAGCCTGCATCATCATTCTCGTGACAATGTATTCTCACAATATCATCCATATCATCTTCGATTTTTTCTATTGCTTGACGAATATCATCGTGCAATCTTTCTACAGGAGTCTTCTCCTTTTCCATTTTTATTTTAATTAACCACAATATTTATATTCTAATATAAACACACCAATTATGTCAACTAAGTTTTCATAATGTAGCAAAGTGCGTGGTAGGGTGGTAAATTCTTATCAGTTGCACTGGAGTGAGTTTGATTAGGTTCACTTGTAATTGGTTTTCTATGAGTACCACCCGTATGAACTTGTCTATAACCACCACCTGTCTGCCAAACTCCATACGCACCAGAAAATTCATTTAAAGTATCAAGGTTATGAGTATGAGTAACTAGTGTTGCATCTTTAGAACCACCAGTGTCATCAACAGCATAATTATTTCCTGCACCAATAATAAATTTATCTCTTAAATCAGGTGTGTTATTGTTACCATCACAAATAACGAAACCTGAAGGGATACTTGCAATACTACCATACCATGCAATTATCATACCCGTTACAAAAGATTCAACACCCGTAAGTGCAGATCCATCACCTGCAAAGGAACCTGCAGTCAGTCTATTTGTACTTGGATTATATTTTAAACCTGCGTCAACACGAATTGGATTATTACCACTACTATTTTCAACGAATGTTACAAATTGATCTGCATCTGTTGAGTTTAAATTAGTTCCGACGTTTATAGAGTTTGCAACACTTGTAGTATTTGCATTTATCCAATTTAATTTTGAACCATCAGATGATAAAAGTTGACCTGATGATCCAAAATCTCCATCCCCATCGTGTAGTTTTCCATCCACATATAATGCAGATGTGACAGTAGCGACACCTGTTACGTTTGCGTTACGACAAGTTATCTCATCTAAAGTAATATCACCAGAAAATGCAACATCTCCAGAAAATACAGATGGTGAAGTTACATTAATTGATTTTACTACTATGTCATCATTCTTAAAATCATAATTTAATTTACCATAGATGTAGACATTTTCAAATCCAGAATCACCTTGAGTATGTTGTAAAAATATACTATCATCAGGAAATTGCATTATCCTATATCTCCACCAACTTGAGAACCAATTTGAGCTCCTACAGGACCACCAACAAGACCACCTGCTATTGCACCTATACTTCCTCCACCTCCAAATGGTGTTAATGACCTTGCGAAAGATAAATTAACACCACATGTTTTTAAAATTTTACACATATTTCCTCTTTTTGGTCTGCCTAGATCAACTCTGGTTGATGTAACTTGAAAATCTTGAGTTCTTCCTTTTTGTACATGTCCTATCTGTATCTTTGTTGCTTGTAAAACTAATTCATTCGTTGCATCTATGACAACATTCCTTCCTTTTATTCTTACCCATCCTTTTTCTGCATTTATCGCAGCATCCCCTTCAAGTGCAGCTGCAACAAGACTAGCACGACCTGGTTTATTTTTAAAACCTGCTGTGATTTCAAGTGTTCCATCAGCATCTATTGTTGATAAACCATTACCATACAATGCTTGTTGATATTTTACACCACCATCTGTGACTGAATATAATTGATATTTTAGTTGTCCAGCAACACCGACAGAACCATTTGTTTCAATAATAAGATTAGGTCCGAATACATCTAATACTCTACTTTCAGACATTAATATCCACCTCCATATCCACCTCCACCACTACTTGGTGGTGAACTAGGTGGTGGTGTGCTAGGTGGTGAACTAGGTGGTGGTGTAGTATCACCTGCTTCATCAACTGGATCACTATATGTTGTCATGTTATCAGTCGTTTGTTGTGATTCACTTTCAGTTATTAGTTGTCCGATTGATCTAAAGGTAGGTCTCTCTGCTCTATTATTTGAGATAACATTGCCTGATCTCAAACTTTCTTGAGGTGTATTATAGATTATCCTGTCATTATCAGAGTGTGTTTGACCAGTCATTTTATTTCCATTTGGCATGACATGGAAATCACCAATGTAAGGTTTACCATCAATATATCCAATAATATTAGATTTTGGAGTAATGCAATCAATTTGTTGCTGAGAGAGTGTATCTCTTCTTCTTTTTGTCATTATTGGAATCAGTCTTGCACCACTTCCAGTATTACTTTTCACAGTAACTCTTGGTAATACTCTGTATGGGATATTATTCGGATCAACACTCGTAACTGAACCATTTTTAATCGTCACACCGAAACCATCAATGGTATCTCCATCAGAATATCCTGATCCACCATCATCTACAATTACTTTATCTACAAATACTTCTCCCTCCTCGTCACTTGCAGGATAATTTTCACCTTGAGAAATTATAATTATGTCAGTTAATTGTCCAAAGGTAGGTGAGTTTGGATCTTTATCTATGACTGCTCGACCATAAGCACCATATCCTTGATCACAATTATCAACAAATGATACTAAGGGTTCCTCAGTGTATCCCTCACCAGGATATGTGATATCAACTCCGATGATACTTGCAACTGTTTTAACATCCTGTGCAGTGACTTCGGTTATTAAACCACCACTTTCCTCTCTTAATCCCTCTTCATCAAATAGTTCTGGAACTAAATTTTCTATAAAGTTACCTAAGATAACATCACCAGCAGCACCTTCACCATCACCACCATATATTTCTACTCTTGGAGGACCACACTCAAGCACATTTCCTGTATTACATTCCCTTGATTCTTTATCATCAACGTCTGAACCGAATAATCCAAAAGCACCGACATCTTTTTCAAAATCTGTCATACCATCTTGCACATTCTGTAGTGCTTTTGTGCCTCTGTCAAATGCCTTGCTAATTATTGTTTTCTCCTGTTCCTCTGGTTTTGGTTTTTGCGATCCTTTATTTTTTTCATATACTTTTTGCTCTGGGCATTTTGCAGAACCACCTTTCCCTACACACTTAAGAATATTACCTGCCTTTGCAAATATATTTGCACCTAATCCACTGAAGATCATATTCTTGATGTTGAATCCTTTTCCAATGATACTGAAGAGACTATTGATTGGATTAAGAAAAGGACCTACGATTGAATCAATCATGTTTGTCACTTTATTTGTCAAACCACCTATAACATCTTGAACTGCACAGGTGATTGGGTTGATAAGACCTTTTTTTATTGTGTTAACTAATAAATCTTTAATAGTTTTTGTCATTGCCTTTGCAACAGATGCTCCAAGACACTCAAAAGTATTAAATAATCGTTGAATTGGTTTCAATGCAGCGGTATTAAATGCTTTTGTTTGAGCTAATGCTGCTAAAGGATTTGGAATAGTGCTAAAAAAGAAAGTTTGAACTCCCGACAATGCACTTTGTATAAATCCTACAAGTTTATCCTCTAAAAAATCACCGATCTGACCAGTCAAACCTTGCATTACATCTCCAACTAAGCCAACAGTAGAGTTTAATTCAGATGAAAAGTCATTAATACTACCAACTGTGCCACTTACCTTACCAAAAAAGTTGTCTAAGATAGAACCTAATTCAGTAACAAATGAATTGCCACATGTGGATGGAAATGCTAGTAATAGTTTTTGTTCAGACATATGATTATTTATGTTGGACTATCACCATCAATTGTAGTTGCATCTTCAAAACCAGGTGGAATATATGTGCCACCTTCAGTAAATGTTCCAAGTAGTTCCTCATCAACAACCTCCTTTAAACTATACATTTGAACTCTCACTTCATTTAGTTTTTGTTTTGCAAGTGCTGTATCACCATCTAGAAGTCCTTGAGTCACTGCTTGTCTGATTGCTCCACTAAAAAGCACAGGATCAATTTCTAATTTTTCTACTGCCTCTTCTAATTTAGAAAATGTCTCCTTGTTTAGACTCATTCCTAATACCCATTTTTGAGCATCTATTATTTTTTTCATAGGAGTTGTTTTTTCATCAGTCCCTGACTCTACACCTTCTTTATTTGGGTCAATGCCTAATTCTTCAACATTATTTTTAGGATTTGGTCGATTAGATTTATTAGCTCCTGACACACCACCAGGTGTAGCAGGTCCTACCTGTTCATTAAATTCACCACTAATCACCCCATTATTGACTAGTGTTCCATAAAATCCTGACATAGTTCCAAAAGGATCATTACTTAATGTTGTTGATCTTGTTCTTGGAAATACACCTAGAATTAAAGTCGGACCACCACCTCCACGTATTCCATATACCATATCCCCTTGACTTATCCTTGCTGATCTTAATTTATATCCACCACCAGACCCTGCTGTAGTTGGAAGTAAAGCAAAAGCATAACTTAACTCTTCGTCTTTTACATTATCTACGTTTGAATTATCTCCTAATATTCTGACTTTATATCTCCACCCCCAACCACCTTCAATTTGATCTTTCTGTGAATCAAAAGACACGACCTTTCCTGACCAAGATTGTAGTGGTTTTTTACCAAATTGATCTTGACTACTCGATTTTATAGAGGGAGTTTTTGATGTACTATGTTCGCTCATTTTTTACTTGTATATAAACCGTAAGTATCACGGGCAAGAGTTAAAGATGTAAATGAATTTACTGGGTCAAAATGATGGCAAAGATGTAATATTAAGTAATATCCACTTCGATGTTGATTATATATTGACAATAATTTTTCATCTTGAGTAATGTTTTCTAATTTTAATTTTATAACATCACCTGCTTTTAATTGTATATTACATGGGATTTGAATTTCAACCAATTGTGAGTGTAGTAATCCATATCTCATTTGCGCTCTTGGTTCATATTTAGATGGACTATTTAATACCTCTTCACTAACACCTTTTTCATCAGCACCAGGATTTATAATATATGAATAAGTTTTTGAAAAATTATTTGTATCCACAGGGATCTTTTGTTTATCACCTAAATTTGAGGAACTAAGTAAATTTTCTACTTTCTCCTCGTATTCACCAGTTAATGTATTCATAGTGCTTACCCTCACATTATATTGTCCATGTTTGAGAGAATTCAATATATTTTGATCTCTTTTTACAATCGGTGGGATCAAAACCTTAAAATTATTTTCCTCATTATCAAGATTGCCATCTAATGCTCCAAAGTATTCGTAAGTATGACTATCTGCATAACCTTGATTATCAAATCTTTCAATACCATCATTAATTAATCCCTCGATTGATCTAAACTGAAAACCATCTTGTGTCTCAAAGAAAAAATATCCTGGATCTTTTCCATTTTCTGGTATTGATTTTTTGCATAATTGTAGTATGACATCTAAAGGTGGTTCATGATTTCCAAATACTTTATCAACATTACTTGTTTTTTCAATATTTCTTTTATCACTTGGCACCTTCAAAGAATCTAATATTTTTCCAACAATATCACTTATCCTTGCTTCTGGATAAACTTTTTCAAGAGGTTTTAAATTATTTTGTATTGCATAATTTGATATCATTGGAATCAAAACTGATTGTTTGGTTCCATTCATATCCAGAGTCATAGGACTACCTGTTACAATTAAAGGGTTTTTTGTGAAATTTAATTCACCGTATCTTGTTGTTATATTAAAAGATACTTCTTCAAATCCCTCTATTGGTAATGCATCTTTTAGTGTTCCTCTTAAACCAGTGCGTGAATCTGCAACACTTCCTCCTACATCTGCTTCTAACATATTTGCAGTGATCATAGGTGAGTAAACACTTTCAAAATATTCAAAACCTACAATTTTTCCCTCTAATCGCACTGATGTACCACGATTAGGTTTAGTAATCTGTAAAAACGTATAATTTGATGCTCCTGCTGCTGACATTATTTCTCACCCATAATTACTGGTTGTCTTAGTACAACAACTTTTGTTTTTTTCTTTCTATCCACTTTAAGATCAGGTTCTCTAACTTCTTTGTAAAAGTTATTATTTAATTGATTTTCTTCATTTAATTTTAAATTACTATTGTTTGACAATGATTCATTAATTTTATTACCAAATATATTAGATGATGTTCCATCTATCTTTTTCACATTTGTCTCAAGTTCAATTGCCTTGTTATTATTTTCTGGTGTAACAGATGTTTTGGATTTATTTGAAAATTTATTAAATTCATTTTCAAGTTCCTTTGATTTATCACCTAATAAATTTGCAGATTGTTTAATTTCTTTTAATTCATCATTTATTTTTTCAAGTTCTTTGTAATTTTCATCTAATTCCTCTTGCGGTATATTCATATCTGGTTGTGGGTTAAAAAATCCTACAATCCCATCATATAAACTTTTAAAAAATTTACCTATATTTTTTATACCAGATATTAAATTTTTGAAAGTATCACTTTTGAAAAAATCTATTATACCTCCAATACTATTTGCCAATACTCCAAGTAAAAATAATTTAAAAAATCCACCTGGTTTTGACGCTAGAAATTTACTTGCCAAATTTTTTGTAGCAGCACCTATATTTGATCTAGTGTTACTAGCAGATTCTAAAACTCTCTCTCTTAGTTTTACTTTTTTCTTTTCTTCTATCTTTCTATCTACTTCATTTCTTCTTAATTTAATTTTTTTTATATTTGCAATACCACCTGTCAAAACACTTTTAATGTTAAGAGCAGTAAGTTTAAGTTGTTCTACTTCTTTTTCCATTTATGTATATACCAAATCTCCAAAACCAAACAATGAAGGAACTTCTTTCATATAATTGTTATTCACGTTATGAGATACTACTCGACTTACACTTGTCGCTCCACCACCTGGATCTAAAGATCGTTCTCTTTTCTCCTCTCTCATATCAATTGGTGGTAAATCTTTTATCACCTCTGATACTGCATCTTCGTCATCAAAATCTAATTTCATTTCTGGCATTGGATTTTGAATAAAGTTTGGAACTAAAGGTACATCAAAAGAAAACTTTTTACCATATCCATACTCACCTGTCTCTAAAAATTTTATTCTCTCATTAATTTCACTACCAACTCCTTGTAATATTTCAAGAGGATTTAAATTACTTTTTTGTTGTTTTAGTTTTTCAATTAATAACTTTCTGTTTTCTTCTGTCGGGCCTCCCATTGATTGTAATTCTGCAAGGACTTCTTTTTCTCCTTTACCTAAACCCTGAGAACCTGCAGCAATTAAAATTCCTACACCTGCAAGTAAAAGTGGATTAGCTAAAACAGCTATGAGAGCAGCTATCGCTTTGACAATTTTGAATATGACAACTCCTAAACCAATAGCAACTAATGTTTTACCAACATTTACTATTAAACCCATATGTTTTTTAATTGCATCATACGCCTGTCGCAATCTTTTTGATATCAAACCAGGATTTAGTTTACTAAAATCCAATAGAGTTTTTATGAGTAATCCACCACCAAGTAAAAGAAGGAAATTTTTAAGACCTCCAAATATTCCTTGCATTGGTTTTACTGTTTTACTCGCTACATTCGTTACTGTTTTTTGAGTTTTTTTTGCTTCTATGACATCTTCTAGATTTTCTCTCCTACTTGATAATCTATCACCTCTTCTTCTCTTTAATAATTCTCTCTGTTCTTGTAATCTTGAACTAAAATCTTTCTCTAATTGAGTTGCAACATCAGTAAGAATAAAATTTGTCTGTATTAATGACTCCTGTATGACATTTATTCTTGGTGTAATACTTTCACTTATCTTTGCGTCCTGTCTGGTAACTATTCTTCTTAAAATAGTTAACTTTTCTGTATTTTTGGCGACTTGACTTGATAAACCACTTCCTAACTTAAAGGTGGTTTTGTTAATCTTGGGTCTGTTTATCGTATCAGTTTCCACGTTGTTGTGCCTTTAAATTTTCCTCTTCAATGTATTCTTGAAGCAAAGAAACATAAATTTCCTTTTCCCAAGGTATCATGTTTTCAATCTCGGTCAATGAGTATTTATGATGCTGAATCAGGGCAAAATTAATTTTATAGTATGACTCCAGATTCGTATGAGCCATACCTAGCTGAAAAAAGCAGCCAGTCCCTCCAATACAACACTTGATTCTACATTTGTCTGAGGATTCTTTACCTTTATAGTGTGTGTCAATTTAGGCATTGTAGTAAAGAAATCTTCAATTAATTTGAATTGTTTAGAATTTAATTGTTCTATGAACTCTTCAAGTTCTTTCTGTGATGACTCTGATCCACTCCAACTTTCTTCATCATTGTAAATCATTTCAATGCAAGATGTGATCATTTTAAGAGTTGTTTTAATATCACTTGATTCTTCATTTAATTCAAAATTATTTTCAATAAATTGATCCATAGATGGATATTTCATTTTCAATGATAAAGTGTCATCCAATTTAATTGTATCAGTGTGTTTCCTGTTTTTCTTGACTTTTATGGTGTCTAGATCAACAGAAACCTGAACGGATGTTTTATTATCGTCAGGACACGTAACGTTCACTTCAATACTCTCACCAACTGATTTTGCTCTTACATTTAAAAACAAGTATTCAATATCAAATGTAGATAAGGTACTTACTTTAACACCCTTTGTCAAAATACAAGCATTAAGTATCTCGATAACAGAGTTTGTTATCTGTTTCATATCTTCAGATTCCAAAGCCATGATTAGAATCTTTTCCTCTCTGACTAAGAAAGGTCTGTACCTTATCTTTTTATTGTTAGAGGGGAGCACCAACTCATATGTTGGTGTATTTACTTTTGGTAAAGGCATAATGAATATTCAATTCAGTAAAATTATTTATAGAGGTTTTTAACCGTTTATTATATAGCGGTCATAGTTGAACGAGACCGATACTTTGAGTATATCTGCCGCTGCATATGCAACAGGGATCGCAGACATCGCTTTAGGAAATACATTAACAAATCTATATCTAAGAGTTCTTTTAAAGTTTTTTTCAAACTTATTAATATACATGGTGTTGCACTTATATGAGTCTGGATATCTCATTCTCCTATAAAATGCACGATCTTCTTGGAAAGAAACATCATTTGCACCACTAGATATGTACTCCATCCATCCTTCAAAGATTTTCAGTAAAGTATAATCTTCATCAACATAAAACTGAAAATCTATATCGGTATATATTCTCGTGTGTGCAAACTGTTGTGGCACACCCATAAAATTATCTCTTACATCTGTGGTAGCATAAGCTGTCGTTGGAAGTGATGCAGAATTACAAAGAATACCTGCTGTCCTTGAAAGAAAAGGTCTTATGTCTGATATCTTACAAAAATCACTCAAGTAAGATTCAACTGATGGTGTAAGAGATGAAAATGTAACAAGAAAATGATTAGTTTGTGCTAAAGGACCTAAGATATTTCTAGCAACTGAGAGGTTATACGGTCTTATTGTTGTTTCTGCCACTCTAAATAAGTATGATTGTTATTTCTATTTATGTCATATAAAGGAAAATATTATCCATCCTACCCTAGAAAGTACAAAGGTGATCCTACAAACATCATTTATAGGTCTCTTTGGGAGAGAAAATTCATGGTATATTGTGACAAGAATGATAAAATACTTGAGTGGGGAAGTGAGGAGATAGCATTACCATATCGTTCACCTGTTGATAATAAGATTCATAGATACTTTCCTGATTTCTATATTAAAGTTCAGGAAAACACAGGTAGAATAAAACGATACTTGATAGAGGTAAAACCACATAAACAAACACAAAAACCAAAAAAACCCAAAAGACAGACTAAGAATTATTTAAGAGAAGTCTATGAATACGCTAAGAACCAAGCAAAATGGAAGGCAGCAACAGAGTTTTGTGAAGATCGTTTGTGGGAATTTAAAGTTATGACTGAAAACGAACTAGGAATCAAATGAGTCGTATTGCACCATTAGTAGATGAATTAGTAGGTGTCGAATCTGCTGATGATATCATGCAAGAAGTTTTGGGTGCTTTATCTGAGGGTGGTTCTCCTGAAACAGGTAACATCTATGTATTCGTATATAAACCCAAAACACCTAACATTAGATATGATGAACACCCACTTGTGGCGGTGACAAGTGTTTACTCTTGGGGTTTCAAAGGAATTAACTTTCATTGGGGTCAATCTCGTCAATATAACTTCTCAGAAGTAGTTGGTGGACTCTATCGTGCAACAAATGACGAATTAAGAGACCTAAATACTTTACCATTTGCAAAATTTCGTATAAATAACTAAAAATAAGATTGATGACAGATTCATATACATTTGGAACGAGAGGTAGTGGTTTAAGAGTAAGTGAGCAAGAACTTCAAAACCAACTAGACAGAGAACGATTAAGAAACAATCCCTCTGAATTTTTTGGAACGAATGAATTTGGTGATAATAGTGGATCTTCAACCATAGAAAATAATAATAATGCAGACAATGCTGTAAAGAATAAAGAAACTAATG
>VTLG01009941.1_pt1 | contig 15403 bp, 29 predicted proteins | sample 4694571 | NCBI WGS metagenome assembly VTLG01 (sample SAMN12604809, study PRJNA352737) | marine metagenome | biome: ENVO:00000447; feature: ENVO:00000209|ENVO:00000569|ENVO:01000036; material: ENVO:00002151; isolation source: viral sequences binned using virsorter ...
GCGAGACAAACTATTATCCATAAGTGCTGTGCTTGGATACGGCGGTTCAGAAGTATTTCCAAAACAAGTAGAATTAAAATCGAAAGATGATACAGGAAATTTTCTGAACTTGCCATACTTTAATGGTAACAACACAACGAGATATTGCTTTAATCAAAACGCAGAAGCTGTTAATCTAGATGACTTTTTTAATTTGTATGAATTAAAAAAAATTACACCAGAACAATTAGAAGCACTAGAAGTAAAACGACCAGAGTCAGAGTTTGGTGATGGTCCACCTTGTCTAGAAACAATTACACAAACAGAAATAAAAGATGGTAGAGATAGAATACTTTATCAATACATACAATATGCAAAAAGAAAATGGCCAGAGAGTTGGCAAGGTAAGATAAATGCATTTAACTATAAATACTTTTCATCACATCCAGAGGGACCATTAGAAGATAAAATAGTACAGGGTAAAATAAAATTTAACGACGGTAAAGAACTAGGGTTTAAATGTAATGAAGATCCTATGTGTAATTTTTGTGATAAAAATTTATGCAGGACTAGAAAGTTTGGTATCGGTGGTGAGTCCGTATTTCCAATACTATCAGATTTACAAAAAGTTTTATTAGATGAACCATACTATTGGGTTAATGTAGATGGCGATAGAGTCAAGTTAGACACCATCGATTATCTTATGGAACAGCGATTGTTTAGAAGAACAGTTGCAAAACAATTAAACAAAAAACCAAAAAGAGTTACTACAAAAGAATTTGAAACATATATTGATATGCTTTTACAAGGTGTAGAAGAGGTAGATGCACCAGAGGGGTCGTCAAAGATAGATCAATTAAGCAATCACTTAGAAGACTATTGTCTACAGAGATCTATTGGATCTGTTACAAGAAAAGATATTTTGAATGGTGCAGTATACACAGAGAATGATAAACATGTGTTTACATTCCATAGATTCTTTCACGGACATTTAACTAAAAAGAAATGGAAAGAAGACTATCAGGTCACACAACAAATGTTAAAAGAACATTGTGGTTGTGAAGAAGGACGTATGCAGATTGGTAAAAAGAAACCATCGATTATGAAAGTAGATGTGTTTGATAAACCAGAAGAACAGTTTACACAAAAGAAACTAAAAGAAGAGGTGCCTTTCTAATGAAAACAATTGTGTTAGGACCACCAGGAACAGGCAAGACCCACACTTTGTTAAATCAAGTAGAAGACTATCTTAAAAATACAGATCCAGATCGTATAGGTTATTTTGCATTTACAAAGAAAGCAGCAAACGAAGCAAAGTCCAGAGCTATGGATAAGTTTAACTATTCTGAAGATGACCTACCATACTTTAGAACTATGCATTCGTTAGCATTTAGAAGACTTGGAGTAAACAAAGACCAAGTCATGCAGCGAAGACATTACGAAGACTTAGGTAGAAAACTAAATTTGTTTATTGACTACAACGAATATGATGAAGAAGAAACAGGTTTGTTTACAACCAAGTCAGATTACCTGCGTATAATTAATTTAGCAAAACTTAGAAACATTACATTGGATCAACAAGTAAAACTTGGCGATCACACAACAGAAATAGATTACGATACGTTAGTGCATTTAAGTAATGAGCTGACAAGATACAAACAAGAAAACAATTTGATTGACTACAACGATATGATTTTAGAATTTATAAAATCAGATAAGTCACCAAAGTTTGACGTTGTATTTATTGATGAGGCACAGGATCTATCGATGATGCAATGGAACATGGCTAAAACTATTTGGGATAAAACAACAGACTCTTTTATAGCCGGCGATGATGACCAGGCTATCTTCAGATGGGCTGGTGCAGATGTAGATTCTTTTATTACACAAAAAGGTAAACTACTAAATCTTACACAGTCGCGAAGAATACCAAGAGCGATACATAACTTTGCATTAGATATAATTAAACGTGTATCAAACAGAAGATATAAAGAGTGGGCACCACGAGATCATCAAGGTTCTTTAAGATTTCATGATGACATCAAAGACGTAGACATGTCATCAGGTAACTGGCTAGTGTTGACTAGAACTCGATTTATGTTGAATGATATAGAAGATGAAATGCGAGAGCGTGGTTGGTATTTTGAAAACAGATTTAAGTCAATGCCAGAAAGAGAAGCGGCCGAAGCTGCAGCTGACTATGAAGCAGGAAGAAAAGGACAACCGTTAAGTTACAAACAAATAGAAAGAATCTGTAGTTACATCTCATCAAAAACTTTAGATAAAAATTTTTTAAAAGGTATGGCAAAAGAAAGTTTTTATAACTTGTCGGATACAAAAATTAAAACAGACAAAGTTTGGTTTGATGCATTTGATGACCTAAACTTTAGAACTATAAACTATATACGTAGTATGCGAAGAAATGGTGAGAACTTAAAAGAGGCACCAAGAATAAAATTATCTACGATCCACAGCGTGAAAGGTGGTGAAGAGGATAACGTTATGTTGTTGACTGACTTAACACATAACACAAACAAATCTTACAGAAAAAATCCAGATGATGAAACTAGGTTGTTTTATGTAGGAGCAACAAGAACAAAAGAAAACTTACATATAATTAGACCAAAAGATTATGAAAAATCTTTTCCAATGGAGGACGTATGAGTAAAGTATGGGACAAGCAGCACGGCGGAAGTCACTATCAAAAATATAAAATTCAGCCGAGCAAGTTTGTAGTTGAGAATGAGTTGTTATATCCAGAAGGATGTGCTATAAAATATATTATTCGCCATCGCGATAAGGGAAAGAAACAAGATCTATTGAAAGCAATACACTTTATAGAAATGATAATAGAGAGGGATTACAAGTGATACAAAAACCTATGTTCGCACCACAAACAGAATGGGTGCCACCTACAGAATTTCCTAACCTATCTAAATACGATGAGATTGCAATTGACCTGGAGACTAAAGATCCTGACCTGATGAAAATGGGCTCCGGCTCTGTAACAGGTAATGGTAATATTGTTGGTATCGCTGTTGCTGTACAGGACTGGGCTGGTTATTATCCAATTGCTCACGAAGGTGGTGGCAACATGGACAAGAAAAAAGTTTTAGGTTGGTTTCAAGATGTATTGAAAACACCTGCAGATAAAATATTTCACAACGCCATGTATGACGTGTGTTGGATTCGCGCGAGTGGTTTAAGTGTGAACGGTAAAATAATAGACACGATGATTGCATCGGCCCTCGTTGATGAAAATCAAATGCGTTATGACTTAAACAACTGTTCTAAAAGATACACTGGAAAAACAAAAAGTGAAACAAATTTATATGAAGCTGCAAAATCTTGGGGGGTTGACCCTAAAGCAGAAATGTATAAACTACCTGCGCTTTATGTTGGTGAATATGCAGAACAAGACGCCAGTATAACTCTTGCGCTTTGGCAAGAATTAAAAAAAGAAATAAGTTTTCAAGATATAAATTCTATTTTTGAATTAGAGACAGAATTATTTCCTTGCCTCGTAGATATGCGTTTCTTAGGCGTTCGTGTAGATATCCAAGCAGCGACTGAATTAAAAGACAAACTACTAAAACAAGAAAAAGAATACTTACAAAAAGTAAAAAAAGAAACATCAGTAGATGTTCAAATATGGGCTGCACGTTCAATTGCGAAAGTTTTTGAAAAACTTCGCCTACCATTTGACCGAACTGAAAAAACAAATTCTCCATCATTTACTAAAAACTTTTTACAGAATCACCCCCACCCAACTGTGAAACTGATTGCCCAGGCCCGTGAAATCAACAAGGCCCATACCACGTTTATTGATACCATATTAAAACATAATCATAAAGGAAGAATACATGCTGAAATAAACCAGCTCAGATCTGATAATGGCGGAACTGTGACCGGTAGATTTAGCTATTCTAACCCTAATTTACAGCAGCTACCAGCTAGAAACAAAGACATCGGACCCAAGATAAGGTCATTATTTATACCCGAGGAGGGCCATAGATGGGGTGTATTTGACTATTCTCAGCAAGAGCCTAGGTTGGTAGTGCATTATGCTGCTTTACAGAATCTCTATGGAGTGGACGAAGTGTTGGAAGCCTACCGTGAAGGCGATGCCGATTTCCACACTATCGTGGCAGACATGGCAGAGATACCTAGATCACAGGCCAAGACAATAAATCTTGGTCTGTTCTATGGTATGGGTAAGAACAAACTCCAAGCAGAACTAGGAATCAACAAACAAAAAGCGGAAGAATTATTTTCTCAGTATCATAACAAAGTACCATTTGTTAAAAAGCTGATGGACAATGTGATGAATAGAGCTCAAGACTCTGGTAAGATAAGAACGTTGCTAGGTAGACTGTGCAGGTTTCACCTGTGGGAGCCTAATCAATTTGGTATTCACAAAGCATTACCTCACGATGCAGCGCTCTTGGAACACGGACCAGGGATTAAACGTGCTTACACATACAAAGCTTTGAATAGATTGATACAAGGATCAGCAGCTGACATGACAAAGAAAGCTATGATAGAACTTTATAAAGAAGGTATTGTGCCTCACATACAAGTTCATGATGAGTTAGATATATCTATTGCATCTCAGGAACATGCTGATAAGATAAAAGAAATAATGGAAGGGGCAGTGAACCTGGAGGTACCTAACAAAGTAGACTATGAATCAGGTCCCAACTGGGGAAACATAAAATGATTTATGGCATACTTAAATGCGAACATACCAGTGACATATGCTCAAATAAGAAGGGAGTACTTATATGACCTTACCAGACATCATGGAGAAGTTGAAGACTGTATCATCTTCGGCCTATCAAGTATTACGGGACGGCCTATTTTATTTCATGCGATTATGGAAAATGGCGCTGTGTTCTATCGTCTTCCGATTTCTGCCTTCATACAAAGAGGTTTTGATGCGGAAGAAGTTCCTAAACGTAGACTTGATGAGTTGGAGCTGTGGAATTGTTTTAGTTATTATCCTGCTGTTACTTCTTGGGATATTTTAGACGGACAAGCTGGCAAATACATAGGCAAAGATAAAAAATGGCACTCAGGTAAATATTTATTTACTGTTGATTTTGCACATCCAGAGAGTAATATAGTTGACACTGACCATTCAGAAATTCCGCACGAACATAAGTGCGCACATATATTGGCATTAGATGATGGCAATTATGCAGCACAACCTAACAACAGAATAATTTGGGATATACCTTCTTTTACTGTGAAAGATGACATACCAGATTGGAAAGTCCAAACGTCTGAATGGAACGTAGAGGATAGTAGAGCGTGGCGTACAGAAGATACGGACAAGTTCTTCTATGAAATTGAGGAAAAGAAAAAATGAATTTAGCAGATTTATTAAAAAAAAATATAGTAATGGTGCCGGTGGTAGCTTCAGTGCTGGTTGGAACATTTACTGGTGTTAAGTATGTTGTTAACTTAACAGACACAATCAATGCTAACAAAGCAGAAATAGAAAAAATTCAAACAGTAGATCTTGTAAACATACAAAGAGATATGAAAGTATTGACTGATGGTGTTAATACAGTTATTGCAAAATTAGAGAGAGCCGAAGGTACATGGGAAATGGCTGAAAATTTATACGAAGTTCTAGCTGATAAAGTTAGACAAATGGAATACGACATTAAAGATTTAAACAGAGAAATAAATTATTAGGATGAACTATGGAGACTGCCAGGATGAATTATTATTTTACAGGAATTCTCATACTAATGCTTACAGCTTTAGCTTTCTGTGCTGGTCCTGCATATCCTAGAAACGAATATTTAAACGATGGTAATACCAGATGCGGTGAGGTAGATGTGTCTGTATCTAATCGTGATTACGAATATGATAATTATGATCGTAGTTGGAACGAAAGTAACTCTCAAGAATTAAGATTAACATTTAGAAAATATTTAGGCACAGATTGTAAAACGTCAAAAGAAAATGCAGCTATAAAACAACAATTAGAACTTATGAAAATGTGCAACAAAGTAAATAGAAACCCTAGTTTGGCACTTAATGAAAACTTTGCATTGTTAGTGTCCAAGTGTAGAGGTGTAATACCACAAATAGATGAAACAGAAACTATGCCTACAGGTAGCCTTTGGGATGAGTTAAAAGATGATTACATTAAAGAAAACCCAGAATCTAAGACTTTAGACAACAATAACAGTACATTGAAAATACCACCAGAAGGGTATATACTGCCTCCACCAAAACCAAAAACAAATGAGTAAGAAACCTTTAAACATATCTGAAGAAGCCGCTGTGCAAATGCCGATGAAGACGGTTGCTTCATTGATAATAATCGTCGCTCTTGGCACCATGGGTTATTTTCAAATCATAGAACGTCTCAACGTTGCAGACACCCGTATACAAATTATGGAAAAAGATCTTGAAGAGAATACAGAATTTAGAATCAAATGGCCACGTGGACAACTAGGTTCATTGCCCGCCGATTCTGAGCAATTCATGATGATCGAGGATCTTTATAAGTCCACGGATAAGTTGAATAAACATATTGAATCAATGGCTTTAAATAAAGTAAATATAGAATTTTTAAGAAAACAAATGGATAAAGTTTTAGAAGACATAGAAAAATTAAAAGATGCTAATAGAGAAATCCATTATAAAAACGGGAGCTCACAATGATAGAAGCTGTTGTAGGGCTATTAATGTTTATTAACGGAGAAATTAAGGAGGCACGACTGCAAGACTCAATGGCGATGTGCCTGCGCGGGAAGCGCGAAGCGGAAAGGACCTTTTCCGAATCTGTTACATATAAATGTTGGAAGGGTAAAGCAGAATTAGAAGATAATATTGATGGCTCAAAATCGATCAAGAAACTCATCATCGAATAAAATAGCAAAATTTTTAAGAGATAGACGTTACCGTCAGATTGTGATAAAGAATAAGAAAGCATATGACAGGAAAAAATTTCAGAGTAACAGCCGAAGTGGTGAATGGGAAATGTCCGACGTGTGATGAGTACACAATGTTAGTTGGACTATCAAAAGAATATTATAGGTGTATGAATTGTGGTGCTGATTTAGAGCAACATGTAAATGGTAAAATAAGTTATTTACCAATTTTATCAGGCGTCAAGGACCACCGACCTTACGTAAAAGATTGGCTTGAATAATGGCTAAGAAAGCAAAAGGTTTGTATGCAAAGGTAGCTCACGAACCTACGTTTCATAAAACTTCGATTGGACGCAACCCTAGCTTGTGCAAAATGAACAAATCCCGCCGGCGTATGTTCAAAAAATATCGTGGCCAAGGCCGTTGACAAACGTCCCGAAATATCCTAGTCTTTGGATATGAAAGAAAAAAAACTAACTATAACAAGTAAAAACATAACACAAAAACAGTGGTCTGTTCTGTTGTTAGAATTAAATTTAATTAAACAAGCCTGGTCGCCGTATGCAAAACTAGAATTGCATGCACCTGGTTTGAAAAAAATTTTAACATATGGAACTAAAATGTATGACGAAAAAGATAGACCAAGTCGCTAATCTTTGGGAAAAGACAAAGGACCCAAAGTATAAAGACTTGTGGTATAAACTTATAAAGGAGATGCATGGACTTAATAATTCTGAACGACGGACTGTATCAATTGATACCAGTAACCAAGAAGATGTTAGAGGGGATAGAACTTCTAAACGAGATTGATTGTTTTGATCTGTGTGACATCCTTAGATTAAAACTGACTGGTTATGTGGACACACTAAACTTGCATATCATGAAAGATGGTAGTGCAATGGTTGGGTGTATGTGTAGATAAACCTACACTAAAGAGGGAAAAATGAGTGTAGGTTATTGTGGTGAGATAAATCTCCCATAACACAATCTTGCCACATTGTCAAATTGTGTTGGTAGGTGTGCAATAAAATTTAAGGTATATGCCATGTTTATTAACTTCTTCTCTGCCAATTTCTTTCATTTTTTTAAGTGACTCTTCGTATCCAAAAACTAAACAATCATACTTAGTTTTAAATGTTTCAGGCCAATCAAATGGAGGCATACATTCTCCAGCAAGGCTAGAACAAATTATTAAACTTAATATAATTTTCATATTGACAAATCCTATCTCAATCCTATATATTGCTCAGAAATAAATGAAAGGAACACTTATGACCGATATAAGTAAATATAGAAACGTTTCGTTAACACACGAAACATACAAGATATTGGAATCGTTGTCGAAGGTAATATTGCCTGATGCAAAGTTATCCATATCAAAGACCATTGAGTCTATTGCAAATGAGAAAGCGAGAAAATTAAATGGTAAAGTTAAAAAAAGCTAGAGTAAGAATACATATTTGTCCGACTTGTAAAGGAAACGGATTTGTAAAAGTATTTAACTTAGAAAGAGATGAGTCAACGGTGCACCAATGTTGGGACTGTGATTCGGAGGGAGAATTTTATGAAGAGGTTACCGATAATCTTATTGACGATGGTCCTTCTAACCGGTTGCACTAAGATAAAGTTTGATGGGTACGACCCGTCAACTGCAATGGTAAGATGGATTATAACATATGATGCTAAATAAAATTTTACAGAATAGAAAAGGACGAGCCCCATGCAGCAAATGCTATGCGCTAAGTGCCACTGGGGGTTACATATCGGGATTGCTAGAACCATACCCTGAGTATTCGAGCCTTTGCTCTCTTGGGAGTACGTGCACGGAAACCAGGAGGGTTGTATGATAGGCTTATTTTTTATTGGTATAGTTGTTTCAGTTATTGTGATGGCTGTACTATTATATGTGAGGAAGTATGATACCAGAAACTGATAGAGCCTACATTGCAGGTCTGTTCGATGGCGAAGGATCTATACATTTTAAACGTGGACCAGAAAAGAAAAAGAAACACAAAGGTAAAGGTCACCGTATATCTAACAGTTTACGATTGTCGATGGAAATAACCATGACCGATAAATCTGTGTTGACTTGGGTCCATGAAGTATTAAATGTTGGTACATTGACCAGGAAACCAAGAAAGGGTAAAAGAAAAGACGGTACTCCTTATCTCATGCAATGGCGATGGAGATGTACGTTTAGAGACGCGTATTACGTTTGTTGTTTGATCTGGCCTTGGGCTCATACTAAAATGCCAAAGATACAACAGGTCATGGAACATTACGACGAACATAAAATTATGAATGGTAAAGTAATAAATTTAGATGATTATAGAAAGGCGATGAATTTAGAATGATGTTAAAATTTTATATATGGTTGATGGGTTGGTCAGGTAAACTTCATGCATGGGCGTGGAGAAAACAAGCTAACATGATAAAATATAGTAAACAGAAAGAGGAAGAAGAATATTTAAAAGAGTTAAAGAAAAAATTATGAAGAAGAAAAAATTACATGGTTACTATTTCGATGGTAAAACTTTGTATGAATTGTGGATTGATGACGAAGGTAATATAACTCAAAGAAAAACTAAATGATGGAAGATAGAGATATAGAGGAATTTCATAACATAGGTAAGCCAATCAAATTCCATAATAAATACAAGTATATACAAGGAAAACAGCTCACGGACCCCGGAACTGGGACCAGGGTTTATGATATAGATGGGGGTAGACTTCCGTCTGTAACTACTATATTAGGAGCCACCGCAAACAAACAATTTTTAAAAGACTGGATAGCTAAAAAAGGTGAAGAAGAAGCAGAACGAATCAAAAACTTATCTAGTAATAGGGGGACAGCTATGCACAAATTCTTGGAACACTATATCCTCGGAACTGGCTACGATGATCTTACAGCAATCGGACAGGCGGCGAAGCCCATGGCCCAGAAAATTATTGAGATTGGTCTTGCGCCAGTGGAAGAATATTATGGCTCTGAAGTTATGTTACACTACCCGGGTTTATACGCGGGCTCAACAGATTTGGTATGCTTGCATAATGGCAAAGAAACTATTGTTGACTTCAAACAAGCTAACCGTCCGAAAAAACAAGAATGGATTGAAGACTATTTCTTACAAATTGCAATGTACGCCATGGCACACGACTACGTCTATGGCAGTAGGATTGAACAAGGAGTTATCATGGTATGCACGCCTGACCTATATTATCAAGAATTCAAAACAGAGGGTGCAGACCTTCGAGCCTGGAAACACAAGGCACTAAAACGAATTGACATGTACAATGAAATGAGGTTTGATGAGAAAGAGAAAGCAAAGGTGGAACTTAGGGCTACAGACTTCACCGGGAATGAACAAGATTCTGAATAATCACGCCGACTGGCTAGATTATAACGTTTCTAAAGTAGCTGGAGACAAATGCAGAAAGGATGCATTAGAATACGCACAACACAAGGACCCGAGACAAACGGGAGTAAGGAGAAAACATGAACGACAATCTATTTAGAACCATTCTAAAGAGATATGAAGCTGAAATCGAAGATGCTAATTACAAGATAGAAGCTATTTGTGAGCATAATTTGGTAATTCCAGAGCATGTCGACATTACAGGAGAGGTTGATAAGCAGTTGGAACGCATTGCAGCGGCCGAAGACAAGTTGGCAGCAATGAGGAAATATTATGGCGAAAAGAAGGCAAAGACAGTATTATAGAGTTCTCACAGATAATTTAGTGTCACTGAAAAAAAACATGAAAAAAAAGTGGAATAATGTCCAAAACAAAAATTATGTAGCAATACCAACGATTATAATCGATTTTAGTGGACATTTTAGTGGACATTTTTTAGTCAAGTGGACATTATTTTATGTCCATCAGTGGTGCCTTTCGCGCGCGCCAAAGCTGAATTTTGTATAGCAATTTATCTGTAGAAACTCTATAAGGAGCTATGCCTAGGAAAAGAAGAAAAGCTGTAGCCTCAATTGAAACTCCCGATATACCTTATCCTAAAGTCCGAGTGGAGTGGATCGACTGTGTGAGTGATTCGGGCTGGGCAACAGAAAAAGAATTCGATAGAATGAAATTAGCAAGACCAATCAATGAAGGTTGGCTTTACGAAAAAACAAAAGATTACATAAAATTATTTGCGTCTTACGATAAAGATAGTGATGAAATTAGTTTTGGGGATCGGACGATGATTCCAAGAGCTTGGGTGAAGAAGATTCAGAAGATTTAGGTGTATCAGAAATATCCTCAGCAGTCCCATTTACAACTTTCATCTTTAGAAGAGACGCGTAGTCGGATAGTATTTGTCTTCTTTTGTCTGCTAGTTGTTCTTCTGTCATATCATCTAATTTACCTGTTCGTACTTCTTTTCTGTCTATGTATAGTCCACCAACTTTACCTCTGGCTACTTCCATATTGCCAGCAGCTGAGAAGGAATTCTTCTTCAAAGCGGCTTCCTTAATTCTATCCAATTGCTCTAAATGTTTGTCCATTGTGACTTCATGTTTTTCTCTAATCTCAGCACGTAATTCTCCAATGTATTTAACAACCAATGGTGAGTATCTTGGGTTTGTAAGTTCAGAACCTTCACGTCTACATCTGTCTGGACTGTAGCCTGCTAGTTTAGCAGCGTCAGCTTTAGAACAAACTTTTCCTGTCGCTGGGTCGCCAAATACATAATATTCAGCAAACCTTTTTTGCATGTCTGTGAGTCTTTTTGGTAATCCCATGGTTGACAATTTAAGGGAACAATCCTATAAAGTCAAGGTATGAAAGATAAACGTACATATACAAACTCGAAAGAACATGGAGAAGACATGAGTCATGAAAACGAAGTAAAGATTGAGCCAGGTAATTTACCCTACTTGATTGAAATGCATAAGAAAGAAATATGGGAGTGGAAACAGAGAGAATCTGAACACATCAAAACTAAGAATTTATTAGATGGTTCTAAAAAAATAATAGATGAGTTGAGTGCTAAAATTATCGACTTGATTAGGACGATAACAGAACTTAACAATAAAAACTTAGAATTAAAAAAAGAACTTGATAAGCTAAAGAAATGAGAGTAAGGGATCTACAAGAATTCTTATCCAAATTTACTGAGGCTAGAAAAGATGGGTCGAAACAAGGTAATGCCGTAAGCGATGCTGTCATCTACATTGAGAAAGATGGATACCTAGAAGAGATTAATAAAATGGAAGTACACGAAAACACACATACAGTATTTGGCTTATCAAAAAATCATCATACTCATCGTTTAGTCCTTAAAACGAAGCAAGATAGAAAAATAATTATGCCTGATAAAATGCGTTCAGGTATAATTAAATGAACGACAATGTTCCCTCAAAAAATCTATGGGCCCAGAGGCTAAATTCTACCGAGAAATTAAAAAAAATATACCAAACATTTCGTGGATTAGACTTGAAAATCTTAGCCTATCCGGCACTCCTGATCTATTGGGCTATAATAATTCTGGGCACTTTTTCACTGTAGAATTAAAGGTGACTAAAGGGAACAAAATCAGATTTTCCCCTCATCAAATTGCCTTCCATAAACGCCATCCTGAGAATACATTTATCATGGTAAAGGCCCTCGGTCCTTTACCCAAGAAAACTTTTTCAGTTTTCTTGTTCCGTGGTTCAAGAATCTCTGAGCTTGTAGCTTGCGGCTTGAAGCTTGACGCTTGCTACTCGGATTGGGACGCTTGCCGCTTGGCGCTTGACGCTTCCTGAACCTGAACTGGTTCTGGTTTGGATTCGCTTGAGGCTTGCTGCTTGGCGCTTGATGCTTGTCGCTTGAGGCCCGGACCAGAGCGAACGCCACTAAGCCCACGCGTTGAGTTAGCTTGGCTAATTGTCTGGTCCAGTTTATTACGTAGCTTGCGTAATTCTTTATAATATTTTGGGTGATGCCACATATTAATGAGCTTTGTATGATATATTTTTTATTTCAGAATTCCAGCACATTCTACAATCTCTGCATTCATTGTCTTGCTGTGACGCTGGACAAACTTTTGACGTTTCACCAAACCAGGGCTGGTCCTTAGTAATAACGCTTGAGCTGTTGGGCCACGACTTAGGCGCCAATTGGTCCATCATTGGCGCGCTAAAACGTATGACTAAATTGTCTGGCTTGTCTTGCAGGTGCTGCTTTATCCATGCTTCACGGGTTGGGAGCCAGTGACGCTTTGAAGGTGTTAACCTGCAGACAGCGTAAATTTTTTGTAAGTGGTTCAGGTCCTGGACGTCGCCGCTATCATGCCATCTAAATACATCCGGTTTTTTGCTGTTGATCAGGTGAGCCATTGCCTGGACCCAGCGTGGACCTGTGATGGCTGCCAGTCTTCTGTATTGAGCTTCCTGAACAACCTTGAACACGTAACAGCCTTTTAATGCATAGCAATCATAACACACAGAGCCCGGCACCTTCTGGAGCTTCGCTCCTGTTTTACATTCTTTGGCAGGTAAACCTATCGACCAGCCCGGCATCTTTGAAGGCTTGCTCAGGCTGCCTCCAATTATTTTAAGTGCTTCGTTTGTTTTCATACTCCTTTATAATCCTATATTGTTTTCTTGTCAAGCTTGCTGCTTGTTGCTTGCAGCTTGCCGCTTCCTTTTTGTAACCATTGGCCACGAGCCAGCGCCAGTGGTTAATTAAAACCACTGGGTTGTCAATTCTTCTAGTCATTTATTTTATTCTTAAATGAAGCAGAAGCAGATGTTAAATTATCCTCTTCCCATCTCTTTTTAGATTCTTCCTGGTCCTTCTTCACCAGCCGCAGGACCTCTTCTAGAGCGTCTGCTATTCTTTTTAATTGTGTAGTGTCCATAATTATTCCTTTCTAAATACATCCTATCATCTCCTGGACCAGCTGTCAAGCTTGCAGCTTGTGGCTCGGCCCAGTATACGCATAAAGCGGCCAGGGCCGGACCAGGTGTAATTGTTATTCTCCCGCGTTAACCAGAGTAAACATCACACAACCTGATCCCAGGTCCCAAAGTATGCAATCGGCATTCTAGAAATGCGCCTTATTTACCTTTGGAACCAGGGATCAGTTCTAGTTGTGCAGTTCTCGTAAGTCGCTTTACAACCAGAAGTTGTCCCAATAAACTAGAAACGGGGTGTGGTAAAGCACCCAAACTAATTTATTAAATCCAATATAATACTTGACTATCCTATTGTCAAGTGTTAAAAAATAAAAATTAACAGAAAGGTAAAAATGCAAAAACAAAAAAGAATAACACTTAACGCAGATAAGCGAAAAGTGATTGCTGATGTTTTCCAAAACCATTTTGAAGATAATTCAAAATTTAAGAAAGCATGGCAACAAGCAAAAGAAACATATAAAGATATGCGTTCTATTGCAAAAACTAAAATTGATGTTTTAGTTAGAACACATCAACCACAAGAAGATGTTGATACAATTAGAAGTATGATTAGTAAGTATGGTCAAAGTGGTGGCGACCTTTATCACGATAATTGTTTCTATGTTCAAACTGATACACCAAAAATAGAGGAAGATTATCATGGTGATAAAAAAGAAGTTTATGATGATGTTCACATTAAGTTTGGGGATATGGATAAAGACTTCTTAACTTCATGGTATCGTGATGAGATAAGAGCAAAAGGTCTTGACGCAGATTATGATGTAAGACTTGGCGACAATTACGACAAAAAAAATCCAACTTATTATAATTCAGAAAGTGCAGTAAATAAATTTTTGGGTTTTGGTAGTCGTAATGATGTAAGTAAATCTGTAATGTACCCAAAAGATGAGTGGGAAAATGATTTTAAACTTTGGGTTATTGGAACATCATATTGTCATTCTCGTAAATTTGTTGCTGACAATGAAACTTTTAAATGGTTTGAAAGTTTTAAAAATGCACAAGAAAATGTTGTTAAAACTCATCAACAAATGTTTGCTCACGTTGATAAGAAAATGCAAAAGCTAAAACTTGGTTTGAAATCTTACAGATATTTTGACCAAGCAAAAGAACTAGCTGACAAACTTGGAGTGGTTTTAAATGAAAGTATATTAGACGCACATTCTAGTATGGCTTTATCAATTTATAGTCCGAGTAATTTAGCTGATTTATTAGCAGATGAAGTTGAACAAACTAGAGAGGAAAAAATAGCGATAGCAAAACAACTGCTACAAGCACAACAAAATAGTTTAAATTAACTATTGACACTTATGGGATAATCATATAGGATTATCCCATAACAGAAAGGTATAAATGACTAAAACATTCTACATAACTTATTGGGCTAGTAAGCACAAAAAACATATTACTAGACAAGGAAAACACGACGAAAAAAGCAGATATGGTGTTGCAAAAAATGGAACACCTTATTATGTTTATTATGATTTAGACGCACATGGATATAGAACTGCGACTACATCTTGGAAAGTGAGGCACTAATGTTGAAAGCATTTTATTTTGCATTACACTTTGCAGTAATCTTTTTGGGTTGCATTATTGCAATCCATTTTGATATGACTTTGGGATTAATAAT
>VTLG01009942.1_pt1 | contig 15396 bp, 11 predicted proteins | sample 4694571 | NCBI WGS metagenome assembly VTLG01 (sample SAMN12604809, study PRJNA352737) | marine metagenome | biome: ENVO:00000447; feature: ENVO:00000209|ENVO:00000569|ENVO:01000036; material: ENVO:00002151; isolation source: viral sequences binned using virsorter ...
TGTATATTTGATAAAGTAAAACCTTTAGAATATGTATGTTTTGAAAGATTTGATAATAAATATAGGTTATATAAATTTAATAGATTAAGGCAAAAATATGGGAAGTAGATCAAAAAGAAAAGCACCTACACCACCACCTATTCAAGAAACTCCAAGTATACTGTCTGATATAGATAGATCAAGTATGGCTTCATATCAACAAGCAGCTAGTGCTGATGATATGACTTTAGAAAGCACAAGACTTACAAAACCAAAAAGAAAAAAACAAACTGGTGATGATACTACATTAATGGGTATGTATTAATGAATGGTAGTTCTATAATTAAAAAATACAATGCTATGAACTCTAATGTCATTGGCAACTGGATGAATTTATGGCAAGAATGTGCTGATTGGTGTTATCAAACAAACGATAATATTAATCGTATTAGAGTTGCTGGCCAGGAAAAACCACCACAACGCATGATAGATACTTGTATAGAAGCTAACTATAACTTTGCTAGTGGTTTCTTTTCACATATGTTTCCACCAAATACAGTATGGGCTAGATACAGACATCCATCACCAATTATGATGCAAAATGAAAGAGTTGCAGAATACTTTGAAGAAGTAAGTCGTATTGCACATCGTATTCTTATTGGCTCTAACTTTGCACAAGAAGAGTTTCAAGCATTATTATCTATGGGTTGTTTTGGAACAAACTGTTTAACATTAGAAGAAGATGATAAAAATATTATACGATTTAAAAATATTGTTGTATCTAATATTAGAATAGATGAAAATCATTTAGGTGAAGTAGATACAATAGCTAGAGAATTTAAGTTAACAATAAGACAAGCTATACAAAAATATGGAATAGAAGCATTAAAAGCAGCAGATATTCAAAACATTGAAAGAGATTTGGAACATAATTTTGAAAAGAAATATACTTTTATACAAATGATACAACCAAGATTAGACTATGATGTGTCTAGTAAAAAGAATACAGATAAACCTTTTGCATCAATTCATGTATGTAAAGAAACATCTCAAATAGTTTTAGAATCTGGTTTTGATTATAACCCATATAAAGTATCTAGATTTATGGTTGGCAACGAAGAAGTATATGGTCGTTCTCCAATGAGTACAGTATTAGGAACTGCTCGAAGAACAAATGTTGTATACAGATCATTAATGGTTTCAGCAGAACAACAATCTAATCCACAATGGTTAATCCCGGATGACGATAGTGTTAGTGGTATGAGTAATAGAGCTGGTGCATTTATTAGATGGAGAGCAACTAATCCAAATGGTAAGCCAGAAAGATTACAACCTAATGGTAATCCACAACTTGCAAATGAAATATACAAACAACATGACGAACAAATTAAACGTATGTTTTTTAATCATTTATTTAGGCCGCTGGACCAGTATAGAAATATGACTGCTACAGAAGTTAATGAAAGAATGACAACTGATTTAATGACTTTATCACCATTTGTTGCAAGATATATTGAAGAACATATTACACCAGTTATGGAACATATTTATTATATTTTAGCAAAGAAAAAATTATTACCACCATTGCCAGAAGCATTACAAGATAATCCTAATTATGAAATAGATTATGTAGGAAGATTATCTATGGCTACTAAATCATTTGAAGTTATGGGTGCAATGCAAACATTAAGAATGTTTGGTGAGGTGGCACAATTAGATCAAAGAATGTTAAAAACATTAGACAATGTTTCGCCTGATAAATTATTTAGAGAAGTGTGGTATGCTAATAGTTCAAGTATGAATGCATTAAAATCTCTTGACGAAGTTGAAAAAGAAAGAGAAGAAATGAAAGCTAAATTTGAAGAACAACAACAAATTAAACAATTACCAGCACTAGCTGATGCAGCTCAAAAAATGAGTGGTAGTGTTCAGCCAGATAGTTTATTAGGAGAAGCACAAGAAGATGAGTAAAAGTGAAATTATTCAATTAGTCGCAGCATACAAATCAATATTCAATACACAAAATGGCAGAGAAGTATTATCTGATTTACGCAAGTTTAGTGGTATTGATGAGCAGTCTGGGTCAGAACTTACTCATGCACAATGTGCATATCGAAACGCATTACAAGATGTCGTTAGATATATCGAAGCAATGGTATCTGAAGATGAGTGAAAAAGAATTTGTACAAAGAGTAAAAACGTATGTTAAAGGTAACGAAGGTTACAAAAACTATGTTTATAAAGATAGTCTTGGTTATTTATCTATGGGATATGGCCATAAATTAACTGAAGAAGAAAAGAAAAAATATAAATTAGGAGATATAGTCGATGATAAGTTACTTGAAGAGCATTTTGAAAAAGATTGGCGAATTCATTACGCAGCAGCTCAAAAAATTGAAGGCTTTAATTCTTTAAATGAAAATCAAAAAGAAGTGTTAATCGATCTTACATTTAACATGGGTGTAAACTGGGTTGATAAGTTTCCAAACATGATAAAAAATATTTCACTTGCAGCAACTGCTGATACACCTACTTTAAAACAAAGATACATATCTCTTGCTGCTGCAGAACTAAAATATAAAAATTTTGATAAAGAAGATTTTACGCTTACAAATTATTGGAATCAAACAAAAAGCAGAGCAGTAAGAAATTTTGATAAATTGTTAGGAGATTATACTGCACCATCACCATTAAATTATGGAAGCTATGATAGCGAAATGGGAATTGATATGGGTATTAATGAAGAAGATACTTATATTAAAGATAATTTTGTTCCCGGATATGACCCTAATGATGCAACTTTTGGTAGAAAAGGTTATTAAAATTAAATAAAAATAAAGGAAAATTATGAGTGAAGATACACAGACACCTGTAGAAACACCTGTTGAAACAACAGATACTGTAGAACAGCCTGGAATGCTTAACGATGAAGGGAACTTCAATGCAGATTGGCTACAAGGATTACCAGATGAACTTGGTAATCATTCAATATGGTCTAAATATAATAATCCAATTGACCTAGCTAAAGGTGCAATAAATGCACAAAGTATGGTTGGAGGTAAATTAGAAGACCTTTTGTCTTCAGAAGATCAAAATGATATTAATAAAGTACATGAATTATTAGGTGTACCAACATCTGTTGATGGTTATGCAATTAATATTACACCACCAGAAGGTATAGAACTTGATGATAGTCGTGTACAAGCATTTAAAGAATTAGCATTTGAACATGGTATTTCTAATAATGCAGTACAAGCTCTTATTGATTTTGATATGAAAGCATTATCTGATTCTGTAGCACAAGAAGACGTAGATTATGATGTTTCTGTTAATGATGCTGAAGCTGAATTAAGAGAAATATGGCAAGGTGATCAATTTGATTACAATATGAGTAAAGTTTCTGAAGTTATGGAATTTATGGGATTAGAAGAACTTATGGATGATCCTGCTATTGGAAATAACGTACAATTAATTCAAGCATTATATAATAATGTTTTACCTTTAATTGATAATGATGAGCTTATTCAACAAAGAAATAATGACAATTTTGCATCTTTAAGTGATCAACTTTCTGAAATAGAACAGAAGATGATGCAATACACTGGAAACACTAGTGATATTACTTATCAGAACTGGATTAAAGAAAGAAGTAGCTTATTAGAGAAAATATCTTGACAATAATGTAACTTTTTTTGTATAGCAAAAACAGATTTAAGAACAGATACCTCCTTGCGAGCCTGGTGTAGAATCAAAGCTGAAAAGCTAATATTAGGTTTGACCCACAAAGTGTGGACACTCAAGGCCGACAAACGTAAATTATAACAATTAATGGAGGTATATTATGGCGGGAAATCTGCTTAATACTTATGTAATTGGTTTTGACAGAGCTATTAGAGAAACTGTTGAAGTCAAAGGTGGTAAGATGCGTCCTTACGTTCAGTTAGCTACAGGCGACTTGTTTCGTAAAGAAGGCGTTTACCAAAGAACTACAGGTGGTGGATTACCATCTAAAGTTACTAACCGATTCGGAGATTCTCCAGTATCGGATATCGACTACAGTCGTAGACGTACATCAAGAATTGCTTACCAAGATGGACAGTTCATGGATTGGGCTGACGTAAGCAAAATGGGTGTTGATCCTCGAAACGCTAAACTTCAAATTATGAAGAATAAATTTATGCGTCAAGAAGACATCATCATTGACAGAGCATTACTAGGTGCTGCTAAAGGTGGAGTTGAAGGTGAAACTGATACTAAACTAAAAGACGATGCTAATGCTGTTAGTGTTGATGCTGCTGCTGACAACAACTTCAAATTGACTTATAAGAAGTTCCTTTCTGTTTTAGAAAAGTTCGGAAATAATTCTGTAGATGTTGACACTACTGCACCTATATTCAAAATCACATGGACACAATGGAAACACATCATGGAAGATGATAACTTCATCAACTTTGATTACACTGCTAGTCGTCCATTAGATTCACAAGTCGGAACTATTTATGACTACATGGGTGCGAAATTTTGCATCAGTAACATTGTTCCATTCATAAATAGAACACCTGCTGAAATCGAAACACTTGAAGCAAGTTACACTTCTACTTCAGAAACATTAGAAGCATACTTCGAGTTAGACGATGCAAGCATTGATACAGGCGTTGGTAAGTGGAAATCTGCTTCAACAGATAGCACTCGCCTATGTTATGCATTTATGCCAGACGCAGGATTATTGGAAATCAACCCTGATCTAACTTCAAAAATTAGTGAAAGAGCTGATAAATCGTTCAACTATTACGCTTACATGAAAGCAGAGTTCGGTGCTGTTAGAATGGAAGAAGAAAAAGTAGTTGTGTTACCTTGTCAAGATTCATAAGTGGAGGATAATTAGATGGCAAATTCAACAGCAGTAGCGGCACTCGCTACAGGCATTCAAGAAAAGAATGTTTATAGAGGAAATGCACAAATTATACCAATTGAAATAGCATCTGTAACAACAGATACTGCAATGGTATTTTCTGAAGTTTTACCTCAAACAGCAACATTAGTTGCGATAGTTCTTTCTACTGGTGCAATCGGAAGTTCAAGAGAACTAGACCTTGGTACTACTTCTGGTGGAACTGATATTGTTGCTAACCTTTCATTAACTGCTTCTACAGCAGCTAATGTACATTTGACTCCTTTGACAGATGTTGGTGGAAAACAAATATTCGGCTCTACTTCAGGTACTACTTGGACTAGTGATGCGACTTACTCTGTAAAGGGTTTCGCAATAATTGTTACTAACGAGTAACGCTACATAATGGGAGGGTAAAACCTCCCTTAACTTTTCGGAGAAAAAATGTCTTACGCAAGTAAAACTATAGCTACAAATTTAGCACTATCAAAATTAGGGAACGATAGATTACAAATAACAGATTTTGATAATGATTCTACAGTTGCTGGTGTACAAGCAAGATTGCATTATGACCCTACACTAGAAGAACTAACAAGAATGCACACCTGGAATTGTTGTAAAAAAAGAGTACAGTTAGGTGCATTTAAAATTAACATAACAACAGGAAGTAACCTACAAGGCGATGGTGCTTTTAATGGTGATCTTACTGCATCATCTACTGATAGCAATGGCTTTCCTATTTACACAAGCACAGAAACTACTGCAACAGCAGAAGGATATGCAAAAGTAGAAAGAGCAGTTACAGGAACAGGTGCAAAAGTTTGGCAAGTAAGTTTAGGATTAGGTAGTAGCACCACTACAACAACTTTAGAAAATACTAACTACAGTCCTAATGGAGATTATAATGGTGGTAGTTCAGCTGGTTTTGGATTAACTATTTCAATAGTAGCACCTGATTTTGAATATGATTATTCTTTTAGAATACCATCAGATGCACAACGATCAGTTTATTTAACAGATACATCTTCTTCTTATAGATATGCTAAACCAAATTTTGCATGGAAAAGAGAAGGTAATTCTATACTTACAGATTTTACACCAATATATATGTGTTATGAAGCTATACCAGATACAACAGATTTTGATCCTTTATTTGGTAATGCATTTACATCTTACTTGGCCTATAAATTAGCAATGCCTATTACTGGAGATAAAGACCTCGCAGTTTTATTATTACAAGATTTTCAACAAATAGTATTACCAGAAGCTAGAAGAATAAATGGATTTGAAAGAAATGAAACACCAACATTAGATAGTGAGTGGTTAGAAGCAACATACACATCTGCAAGCTCATCAGTTACATCTTATCCTCCTTTCGAACTATCTTCTTATGGTACATTTGAATAGGAGATATAGTGGCAAAAAAATCTATAAATGCATTTAATAATGGAGAAGTATCTCCATCTACTTATGCAAGATATGATCAAGAGTTATATGATTCTGCTTGTCTTAAAATGGAAAACTTTATTCCAATGCAAACTGGTGGTGCTGAACGTAGGCCAGGAACAAAGTATTTAGCATCATTAAGTTCATCTACTAATGTAATATATCCATTTGTTTTTAATAACGAAAACGCATATTCACTTATATTTACAAACACATCACTTATTATTTATAAAGATAATATTATAAAAGCTACATTATCTTCACCATATTTAACAGCAGAATTATATGATATAAAATTAACACAATCTGCTGATGTTGTATTTATAGCACATCCAAATCACGAAGTAAGAAAGTTATCTAGACTTGCTGATACAAATTGGACATTAGAAACATTAAATTTTAAATTTCCACCATTATTAGATGAAGACTCTGATAAAACATTTTCTATAACTGGTAGTGCAACTAAAGGTAGTACAATAACAATAACTGCTAATAACGATCAATTTACTACAGATCATATTGGTAGTAGATTTTTAATTAAACAATTAAGAGATAGTCAAAACTCAAGGTTAGCAGAAGTTAACTCTACACCTAATGATTATTTTGTATCATCTTCTGTTAATGTTGGTTTTTCTAATTGGTCTATTGAAACAAAAGGTGTTTGGAGAGGTAGAGTAATTATTTTAAGATCATTAGATGGTGGTGATACATACGAAGAATATTTTACATTAGCAGATACATCTGGTGATGCAATGGCTGATGTTGATCTTGATTCTCATAGTGAAACTAATAAAAACTTTACTTTTTCTAGCACAGAGCCAGAGCCAGCAGGTGCTTTGTTAAAAGTTCAATATACACAACCAGATGAAACGTCTGGTGGATATGATGCTTATAGAAAATTTAGTTTTGAATTAAATGTAGTTGACCCATATTTATATGGTGTATGTTTAATAACTGGTAGAACATCAGATACAGTAGCAACTGCGTTGTTAGAAACACCATTAGCGTATACAATAACAGATTATGGTACAAATTGGGCAGCATCTACAGAATTTGCAAAAGGTGCTAAAGTAACTTTTGGTGGTACATTAACAGTAACACAAATAGCAGCAGGATCACCTTATTTTGCAGAATTAAGAACTGCAGGTGCATCTACAGGAAGTAGTGGCTCTGTTTTAGCTAATGTACAAGGTATGACATATGGTGATGCTAAACTATGGGTACTAGTTACTAGTAATGCTGATGGTAGTGGAACACAAACAGTTCATAAATACACCATAGCAAATCAAGGTGCTTCTACATTAGTATATACACATGATGGTAATTTTAATTTAAGTGGTACAACATATGTAAGAGTATCTGATATAGCATATTATAATAGTGAATTATATGTGTTAGGTGTAAATGTTGCAGCTCCTCCAGCAGGTGCTCATGCTAATCCACTTTCTGAAGGTGGTAATAATTCATTAGCACAAGGGTCGATACTTAAATATAATACAACTGGCTCTTATCAATCTACATTTCATAATTTTCCATTGTTAAATAGTGGTGGTATGATGGATACATTATATGGAACAACATTTACTACAGGATTAGGATTTGATGGAACACATTTTTACGCAACAGAACAACAAACAGTAAGAAATGGCTCTAGAGCTGTTTCTGATCCAACTAAACAAGTAAGAAGAATTAATAGAAAAATTGATACAAGTGGAAGTCAAGTAGCAAGTGATGATTTACTTTTATTAGGTGATGCAACTTATGGAAGTGCAGGAACTGTTTATGGAGATTTGCATACTACTAGTAAAAACTTTCAAGATTGGACATCTATTTCAGGAAGTTTATATGCTTTAAATGATAATACTGAATCATGGGATACATATGATACTGGTTTTGGAAGTTTATCTATTTCTATAGCTTTAGGACAAACAGTTTCTGATACGTTAAAAGGTACAGCATACGATACTACAAATAGTAAATTATATGCTATACAAGACACAGGTAAAATTATTGAGTTTGGTTTTGTAGGTGGTAGTGTATATTATCAAGCAACTGCTAAACATAATTCAGATACTACAGGTTTTGCTACATGGTTAGCTCAAGGATTTTGGGTACAACGATTTCCAGAGTCACAAAACTATCAAGAAGGTGCATATTCAGATCATAGAGGGTATCCACATTCTGTAGCTATATATGAAAGCAGATTATGTTTTGGTGGTACAGATACTAATCCTAATACTTTATGGTTAAGTAGAACTAATGATTTAGATAATTTTCAAACTGGTGTAGAAGCTAATGCATCTATGCGTCTTACAATAAACTCTAATACAATAGATGAAATAAGATGGTTATGTCCATCATCTGATTTAGTTATTGGTACAAGTTCAAATGAATGGACACTAGGGTCCGGGTCTGATCAGTTAGCAGTTACACCTACACAATTAAATATAAAAAGAAAAAGCAACTATGGGTCTAATAAAATACAAGGTGTGTTGGTAAATGCTTCTGTTTTATTTTTTATGCGACAAGGTACAAAAATAAGAGAGTGGTTAGATCAAAATACTAGAGGTGTATTTTTAGCAGCAGACCTAGCTTCATTTGCAGACCAGGCTACAGAAGGTGGCATACTTCAAATGGCAGTACAAACACAACCAGAAACAATTATATGGATGGTTAGAAATGATGGCCAACTTATTGGTCTTACATATGAAAAAGAAACAAAAACATTTGGTTGGCATAGACATACATTTACAGGTGCAACTGCTGAATCAGTAACAGTATTACCTACAGCTACTGGAGAAGATTGTGTATATTTAATTTTGAAAAAAGATGATAATGAAAGATTTTATGTAAAAATGGATGCTCGTAATTGGGGTACTGCATATGCTACAGAATATTTTGGATTAGATAATTATACAACTGCTAGTAAAGCATTTTCTAGTGGTGCTGCTAGTTTTTCAGCAGGAGATTTAGATCAATTTGCTAGTGACACAGTAAAAGTAAAAGTTAATGGTGTATTACAAACAGGTACATATACAGTTGGGTCTGATGGCTCATTAAATTTAACTTCTATAAAAGATGCTAGTGGTGCTACAGTAAGTGATGCTACATATACAGTAGTAGTAGGCCAGGCATACACATCAACACTTGCACCATTATATGCAGGATTAGAATTTAGAAGTGGCTCAACAAGAGGTAGTAAAATAGCAGTGTCACAAGCATTAATTAGATTTAAAGATACGTTATCTGCTAAAGTAGGACAAACAGAAACTGCTGCAGATTTAAATGAAGTTGAGTTTGTTAGTGCTTCTTCATTGAATAGTGAAGATGTTCCATGTTATTTAAGCAATGCAAATGAATATTTGCAAACTGTATATGTAATTCAAGATGAGCCACAACCATGTACAGTATTAGGTATGATATTAGATATAGAAGGAGTCGGTAAGTGATAGGTCCAGCAACAGTTGTAAAAGCATTAGGTGGTATTTTATCTTCTAGAGCTGCAGCTAAAACCACTATGCAGCAAGCTAGATTAAGAAAACAAGAGTTTGATTACAATGCTAAAATTTTCAAAGAAAAAGCAAGAGCAACAGAAATGGCTGGAAGAGAAGAAAGAAGATTATTAGGTCGTGTTCAAAGAGAAGTTGCAGCAACACAAAAAGTAGGATTTGCTAAAACTGGTGCAAGTATTGATTCTGACTCACCATTACTAGTTCAATTAGATCAGTTAAAAAGAATGCAATATGATATAAACAATGCTAGAAGAAACAGTTTAATACAAGAAAAACAAAATTTACAACAAGCTGATATGTATACATTTAAAGGTAAAAGTGCATTATATTCTGGAAGAATGGAAGCATCAGCACAAAGAAGAGCAGGTATGTATTCTGCTATTGGAACAATTGCTGGTGGATTAGTTGGAACTGGAGCAGATAGTTGGAGTTTCTTAAAATCAAGTTCGGGTGGTGTAGGAAGTGGAATATCAACAATGGGTAGAAGATTTGGAAGATTTGATCCTCCTTTAAGAGGTGTAGGAAGTACAGGATATATAGGTGATATTAATTTTGAACAAGCAGGGATGATAGGATAATGCCAGAGATACCATTATATAAACAACAAACGAGAGTAAGTGCAGAAACACCACAAGGTATGATGTTAGATTTATCTAGTGAATCAGCAGCATTAGCTAGAACTGCTAATGTAGAAATACAAGGCATGGAAAATTTAACAAAGGGTGTTGCACAAGCTATTACAAATTATGAAACTTTAGTAGATGAAGCTGCAATGGCAGATTTTGGAAATGAAGTTAGAGATTTTAAATTAAATTTAGCACAAGGTGGTATAAAGTTTAGAGATAAAAAACAAGATAAACCTTATGATTTTCAAACAGAATATATTGAGCCAGAAATAGAAAAATTTAAAGAAAGATTATCAGAAAAAAAATACTCTAAAAGAATTAGAGCAGAATTAGATAGAGAAGTTGAAGAAGAATTTGATAATATTAGGCGTGAACAAGCAATTGCTGAAATAGACTTTCAAGCTAAAAACAAAATATATACACTTAAAACCAATGCTGTTAATATGATTATTAGTGGTGATTATGCTAATGGTAAGGCTATGTTAGATCAGTTAAGTATTGATCAAGGTATTGATAATGAAACAAAGGATAAAATTTTAAATGATGCTACAGTTGCATATTTTGAAAAAGGACATATTAATAAAGAAACTGGAATATTAGAATCTTGGACTAATAAATTACAAGTAGCAGAAATGCAAGATAGTGAAATATATAAAGATTTACCACCAGAAATACAATTAGCAGTTTTATCTAATGTTTTTGGTCAAGTTGATGAATTTACTAAAACTATTAAAGCTGATAATTTTTCATTTGCAGTAGATCGAATAAGCGAAATAGCTCAAGGTACAGGAGATACTAGCATTTATGGCGTATTTACATTAGATGATATAGAAAGGTTAAATCTTGGTGGTGATGTAAATCTTAAAAAACAATTAATTACAATGTATAATCGTGCAATGAATATGCGAATTGCAAAATTTGTTGCTGATGAAGATAGTGAAATGAATGAAATAAGTGTTGCTGGGCTTTTTAATGATATAGGATTAAATGAATTACAAGATGGAATGAATAAATTGTTAAAAGAATATTATATGCCTACAGAAGGTAATAATCAATACAAATACAAAAACAAAGATTTACAAGATATGACTAAAAATCTTGTTAACGAAATTATGGACAGTGGTTTACCATCTGATATTCAATATTATTATTTAGATTACATTGCAAATAGTATGAAGCAAGGCGAAACATTTCAAGCATTTGCATCAAATGATGATCCTCTTGGATTTGGTAAAAATAATAGATATAGAACAGATACACAATGGTTATGGCAACTTACATGGTCTACTTATGATAACGCTTCTAATAATATGCCAATAGATAAATTTTCAAGTAGTATGTTAAATGTACCTACAGCTGTATCATCAAAATTAAAAACTGATCTTGAATATAATGAAGATACATTACAAGGATTGTTAAAAAAAGAAAAAATTACTATAGAAGATTTTATGAATAATTCAGAATCTTATATAAAAAATAATCCAACTTTTAAAAATGTAAATATAAGTAATAGATTAATTTTTGATAAAAATGGCAATCTATTTAAAAGTAAACATAATTTAATGGTTATGAATAAATATTTAGATAGTTCTTTTTCAGACTATTGGAATTATACTGGTGATTACATTATGAAAGAATCATTAGGTGTTAGATCAGCTAGTAGATATATTAAAACACCAATTTCTTATGAAGATAAAGCATTGAACACTTTAGATGAATTACTAAAAGCAGGTGAATTTATAATCGATGAATATTAATCCCGAAAAATTATCAGCAGCAGTTGATGTAAAACAATTAAATCAAACAGTAAACCAAAATATAAATACAAATTTTGGCTCTTATAAAGATTTTTATAATACTCCACAAGAAATATTAGCTTTTAATCCATTAGCACAAGTTGTTAATTCTAAAGATAGAGAGTTTTGGCAAGGTAATGATGGAAAAGATATTATGAATAGAGTTAAAACTCGTAACACTTTTAGATCATTATATGGAAGACCTTTTTTAGAAAAAAATGGAAGAGAACTAAATGATACTGAAGTAGATACTATGTTACGAAAGTTTTATGATGTTCCAGAAGATCAAGACCTAGATTTTGGATATTTAAAAAAAGATTTAGATAATCAACATAGAGAAAAATATGACAAACAAGATTTTACAACATCAGAAGCTCTTGGAGGTACTGTTGCTACTTTGTTTTTAAATCCATTAGAAAAAGTTACAGAATTTATTGGAGTACAAGGTGTAAGAGCAGTAAATCCTAACAAAGTAAGTATATTTAATACACCAGATGTTAGATTAGCTAAACAAATTTATCAAATAACAAATAAAAAATACAACAGAGAAGAAGAAACACCAAATAGTATAGCTACTGATTTTTTAGATAGATTAGAATATAACATTCCCGGTGCTATAAGTTTTATGACTGATAACGCTAGATTTAATATGTATGAATTACAAACTTTTGATAGCAAAACTGGTGGTATTGGTGGATATCTAAAAGAAGTTGCTACTACTCTTGCGTCAAACGCTGATGTTTTAACTATAGGTGCATTTGCACCATATTACATTGCTATGCCATACATGATGATTAGAGAAGGAGCAGATTTTGAAGAAGAAAAAAGAAAAGAAGCTGGTTTAAAAGATTATTATTCAGCAGATGAATGGACTCCAGAAATAGCTGATAAAGCAGAAACTATCGCACAATCAGCTTTTGGTTATGGTATTGTTTCTGGTATAATAGAATATGCACAGGTGTTAACATTATTAAAAACAAATATTGGTATGGCATACGCAACTAAAAAAATGTCAAGGCCTATGCTTAATAGCGTAAAAGCATTTTTTAAAGCACAAGGATATTCTGCTATTGAAAATGTAGGTGAAGAATCTTTACAACAAATTGCATCTAATCTTTTTACAAATAAAAATAACAAAGCATTAAATGATAAATACAATTTAGGATTACCAGAAAGTATATATTGGGCTAGAGGTGTTTCAGATGCTGTAGATGGTGCATTAAAAATGACTGTAGGTATGGGTTTAGTAGGTGGTGCTGTATCAACTTATAGTAGATATTTTGGACAAACTAAACAATGGATTCTTGATAAACAAGAAATGTTAATGAATGATTTTGGTTTAAATGAAAAAGAAGCTAAACAATATGCTATAAGATTAGGTCGTGCAAGAGCAAGTGAACGTGCAACTAAAGCATTAGTTAAAGAAATATTTGAAGTATCAGAAATATCAGCAGTCAAAGAAGCTGGTAGAAGAAATAGATTAAGAGAACAGTATGTAAATAAAGTAATGGGTATTGCTTCTAATAATGGAAATACATTATCTGAAAGAGATTTTGAAAGATTAGCTATTATTTTTACTGAAGCTGAATTAAAAAAAATGTCACCACAAAATTCTGATGTTTTTGTAAGAGCTGTTTATGGAGATCAAAATGCAAGAAATCAACATAATAATGAAATTTTAAAACAGTTTGTATTAAATTTACCTGGCCAAGTAGGTGATGCTAACACGCAAGAAACAAGAAGCACACAAGAAACAATAAATCAAATTATAGATAAATATGATTTTTCACCAGAAGTTAATGAATTAATAAATAAAATAAAAGCAGGATTTTTTGATACAGAATTAGAAAGCACTGGTAATCCAGAAGCTGATACATTAGTTGATAGAAGAAAAGCAGCAATACAAAAAGTATTAGACTTACATGGAACGTTAAGAAAAGGAGAGCAACGAACAGAAACAGCAGATGTAGAAGATGATTTATTGGATGATTTTTCTGTAGTTAAATCAGAAGCTGAAAGATTAGGAGTAGAAGTAGAAGGAGATAAAAGAACTTCTGAATATAAAGTTAGATTAAGAAGAGCAGTAGAAAAAGCTAGAGCAGAAGAACGAGCAGATGAACAAGAACAAGATGTTGAAGATGTTGATAAAAGAAAAAAAGAAAATAGAAGACAAAAATTTCTTAACAAAATGTTACAAAAAGGAAGAAAAGCATTAAGTGTATTAGCACCTAATGTAAAAATTAAATATGCAAAAGATGCTAGAGATTTCCAAAGAATAACAAGACGTACTGGTAGAGGTTACTATAACATGAAAGACACTATATGGTTAAATCCTGATAGTGCAACAATGGGTACTCTAGCACACGAAATTACTCATGCTATATTTCATCAACGATTAAAAACAGATGCAAGAATTAGATATGTAGCAAACAGAATTTTAAATGACATGATTGATTTTAATTCTTTAGATGAATCAGTTGTTATAAGAATAAAAGCATTTCAACAACAATATAGAGATGCAAATCAAATAAAAGATTTAGATGAAGAAGGTTTAGCAGAATTAGTTTCTATTATGGTTGATAGTTTTGAAAATCTTATACCAAGAACACAAAACAAAATTAAAGCATGGTTAAGAAAAATATTTGGAAACTGGTTACCATCTCTTAAAGATAATGAAACTGCTCTTAAAATGTTACAAGTAATAGGTGCTAAAACATCAAGAGGTGAAGCTATATTAGAAAGTGATGTTGCGTTGCTAGACCAACTAGGCCAGGAAAAAACTGATCTTGAATTATCAGAAGAATCAACTCAAGAAGGTAACGATAAATTTCAATTATCATACTATGACCCACTTACAAATTTGTATTATTATTATGATGCTGATAATTTTCTTAAACATATAAAACAAGGTCATTTAACAACAGATAAAAAACCATCTGATTTTGCAGGTCAACAAATTATATTACATTCTCCAGACAGTATGTTTTCTGGAAATATATACAGAGATGATGTTTTATTAATTAAAGGTCAAGGTGGTGTTTATTATCCAATTAAATATATGGAACAAGGATATTTTTGGGCTTCTACTAAAAAAGCTGCAAATGAATTAGCAAGATTACTTAATGAGTCAGCAGAAGGTCAAGGTA
>VTLG01015172.1_pt1 | contig 15394 bp, 24 predicted proteins | sample 4694571 | NCBI WGS metagenome assembly VTLG01 (sample SAMN12604809, study PRJNA352737) | marine metagenome | biome: ENVO:00000447; feature: ENVO:00000209|ENVO:00000569|ENVO:01000036; material: ENVO:00002151; isolation source: viral sequences binned using virsorter ...
TGACCTTCTCTCTAAGGCCATGTTATAATGGCTTTACTGAGGAGCTCATGTTCCTTATTGTTCTTTGCATTAACTTATGGACGATTACAAGAAGTATGAATTCACTATTAAAGTGAAGACAAATCATGACCCTAGGCAAGCTATTCATGAGATAGTTAGTGCTTTAAAGGGTATGCTGCCCGTCTTATCTATTGAACATAGATTGTTAGAGGACAGAGCTACAAATGATGAGCATCATGGAGGTATAACTGATGACTAGTAAGAGCAAGGATTGGCTGATACTTAATGCAATCATTGCATACTTACATCATTATCCTAATCATACACATACACAAGAGTATAAAGATTTAAAAGATGAACTCATCAATCAGGCTCCCGTTCAAAAACGCGGACGTCCAGCGAAAAGACAAAGGAAGAAAGAAACCGCAAGCAATGCGGCAAGCAAGGAGGAAAACAAAACAACTTAAACTTAAATTTTCACAATCACGCCGACACTATGCCTAAGTACCACGTTAAATTACAATCTGGTAGAGAGCTTATCCTAGATCATCCTGGTGATGAGTACGATATAGCTTATGAAGCTTATGAAGAAGCTTGTTTACATGATGACTATTTAGTTGATGTGGAGTTAATTCCTGATGTCTAAGAAAAAGAAGCCCTATTATCCAAATAACATAGAAGCTTATTCTTCAACACCTTCTGATTATTTTGATACTATTCCATTCGATGAGTTCATGGACTGGAAGATGGCAGGATGGGAATTACCATCGTCTGTATCTTGTATAGTTCGAGAACATAACCTAAAGACTGGTAAAGTTAAGGAATATGTATATTCTAAATCAGGAGCTGCACGGAATAAGGTACGTGCTATCATGGATATAGGTGAAAGTGCTATTACTGTATGTAATAGAGAAACTATCCACCATTTAACACCTGAGGAGATTGATCTTTATGACGACCCGCTCGCTTAAGGATGTATATACTTACGAAAAACAAGCACTAGACTTGTTAAGGAAGGATCATCCGCATTATGATGAAATAAGAGTACTATTAACTGATCAAATCAACGACGAGGTAGAAGACCTTGCCAACACCCGCACAAATTGATGAGCAAATAGCATTAGAACGTGATCAAATTGATTATGGTCTTAAGAAATTAAGGACTAATACTAAACAATTAGAAGAGAAACAATATGCTTCTGCTAGTGTGTATGGTGCTAGTAGTATTGAGACACTATTACCTTTAGTTGTTGCATCTATTGAAAAAACGTTTGATTATAAAATTAAACGAGGTAAGAATGGTGTAGCATATAAGGATATAGTTAAGTATATATCTCATATTGAACCATTAGCTTTAGCTGCTATTGCATGTAAACTTACATTTGATAAAGTATTCGGCGCTAAGATGGGCTGTAATATAGCTACTCATGTATGTGAATCAATAGGTATAGCAGTAGAAAGGGAATGTCAGATGAGACATTACGAGTCATGTGCTCCTGGTTTGTTAGTAACTTTAAAGAAGAAGTACTGGCATGCATCAATAGGTACACATCAGAAGCTTAAGATCGTACGACAGATGATGAATCAATGTAATGTTGATCCATGGGTTGTATGGGATAAAGATCTAAGGATTAGATTAGGATCTTGGTTACTTGATTGTCTTATGAATTCAGCTCATTGGTTCTTTAGATCTCATGTTAGATTTGGACGTAAGACTGTATGTATTATACTGCCTACGCCTGAGTTTTTAGAGATTAAGGATCAGGTTGTTGCTACTAGTGAGCTATTCTCACCTGAAGCATGGCCGATGTTAATTGAACCAAATGACTGGAGTAATGAAAAGGCAGGTGGTTACTTGCTTAACGAGGTTATGCGTGGCCATAAAATGGTACGCAGGGGAGATGGCGGACTAATACAGGGAGATATACCAATTGAGTTTCTCAATAAGATACAGAAGGTAGGATACCGACTTAATCCTTTTACAGTAGGTGTAGCAAAACATCTAGAAAATCAAAGGATTAGTATAGGTAAGTTCATACCAATTGTTGAGATACCACTTCCTCCTAAACCAGTTGATATAGCAACCAACAAGGAAGCCCGTAAGAGCTACCGTAAAGCCGCAGCAGAGGTGATGAATAAGAATGCACATGCATTTAGACGTTCATGCCGAACGAGGCACATCATGGAAGCCGTCAAGAGATTTGAGAAACGAGAAAGGTTCTATATACCTTGGTCTTTTGATTACCGTGGACGCGCTTATCCTATACCTGCATTTCTAACACCACAAGACACTGACTTTGGTAAGTCACTCATAAGATTTGCTGATGAGTCAATGATTACAGGTAATGCTATTGATTGGTTATCCTTTCAATGTGCTACTACATACGGATTAGATAAGGCAACTATGACCGAGAGGTTAGAATGGACTAGTTCTAACATCCCTCTAATCAGTAGAGTAGCTATAGATCCTATAGATAATATAGGAGATTGGGAGAAGGCAGATGAGCCATGGCAATTCCTAGCAGCATGTGATGAATACTATCATTGCTGTGTTATAAAGGATCGGGATACCACTGGCTTACCTGTCGCTACTGATGCTACTTGTAGCGGTCTACAGATCCTAGCTGGTTTAGCTAGAGATAAATCTACAGCACAACTCGTCAATGTGCTCCCTGCTGATAGACCACAAGACGCATATAAGGTTGTAGCTGACATATCTATATGGGAAGTACCTAAACATATACGTGAGGTATGGGATAGGAAGTGTGTTAAACGCACAGTTATGACAATCCCTTATAATGCTAAACCTTTTTCAAATCGTTCCTACATCAGGGATGCCCTTGAAGAGAAGGGTGTTACGATTAGTAACGAAGAACTCACAATCACGGTGCAGGCGGTTAGGATGGCTATGAATGAAGTAGTCCCTGGCCCAATGTCAGTGATGAAATGGATTGAAACTGAAGTATCTAAGATCATTAGATCAGGCACTGAAGAGCTTAAATGGATCACACCATCAGGCTTTGAAGTTAAGCAACGACTAATGAAACGAGAGATGCAAACTATCAAGTTACAATTACTTGGTAGGTGTGAGCTTGAAGTAGCTCATGATACTGATGAGGTATCTCTTATGAGACACAAGGCTGCTACGGCACCTAACCTTATTCATTCTCTAGATGCATCATTACTACATCTTAGTGCTACACGCTTCAATGCACCGATAGCTTTAATACATGACAGTGTGTTATGTAGAGCTACCGATATGTCTATACTGTCTGATATAGTAAGGGGTACCTATATGGAACTCTTTGCTGAACAAGACTACTTAACTAATTTCGCACAACAAATAGGTGCGGAAACTGAACCACCGATTATAGGAGACTTAGAACCGTCTACTGTAATTGACTCAACATATTTCTTTTGTTAAATGCTGTACCCATCATTATTTGACTCGTTCTTTGCACCATCACGTGTTATAGTTGTCTCAGAAGAGAGGCTACAACAAGCTGAACAGGAAGCAAGAAGGAATCAACTGGCTGTCCTCGATAATCGCATTGAGGAGCTGACTAAATATAGAACATCTCTATCTGCTACAATCAAGAAGATGGAACCAGCTAAGGTTGGTGCTGATCTTGACGCATTAGATGGAGCAAGTGATGTCTAATAGAAATACTCACGTAACTGGTGAGGTAACATTAGAGGGTTATCAAGCTATCCTTGAACCAGGGAAGTTTGGCTATTCTCTATCGGCTGTAGTTGACGCTGATGTTGTCAACACGCTAGAAACGGAGAGGACTGATGTTCTTAAATGGGCAGAGTCTAAGCTCAAGAATCCAAAAAGAGCTACACTTAAACCAACACCCTGGGAAGAGGTAGCGGATGGAAAATATAAATTAAAATTCTCTTGGAATGAAGAGAGAAAACCTCCTGTAGTTGATACAGAAGGTACACCTGTAACCGATAAGAAGACACCTTTATATGGAGGATCTACTGTTAAGCTTGGTTTCTATCAGAAGCCTTATATACTTAAGGATGGAGTTACCTATGGAAGTTCTCTTAAGCTGGTTGGTGTACAAGTTGTTTCAGTGAAAGGAACAGCTGGTGTTGATACCGGCGATTTAGATGAAACTGAAGTAGCTGAATTGTTTGGTAAAACATCAGGTTTTAAAGCAGGACAGGCTCCTGTAACACCACCTGAATCGAATGCCGAGGAAGAAGAAGACTTCTAAAGAGGAGTCTCTTGAGTGGGCTAAGAAAGCCTACGCTAAATTAAAAAATAAAAAAGGTATTAAATTTAGATCAGGTCTAGAGGAGAAGGTTGCTGACCTTCTTCAAGGGCTTGGAGTATCCTATGAATATGAATCTACAAAGATACCTTATACCATTCAACACAATTATCACCCTGATTTTATTCTCCCAAATAATGTATATCTCGAAACAAAGGGACACTGGGATGCAACAGATAGAAGAAAGGTGTTGGCCGTTAAAAGGGACAACCCAGATATTGATTTAAGGATGGTATTTCAATCACCTTATAATAAGATAAGTAAAAAAAGCAAGACAACATATGCCATGTGGTGTGAAAAGCATTCCATCCCATGGACGTCTTACCATAATATTCCACTCGACTGGTTAGTATGACTAGCGAATTCGTAAGACATGAGTCTTGCGACAATTGTGGGTCATCAGATGCTAACTCTCTGTATTCTGATGGCTCATACTTTTGCTTCTCATGTCAGACTTACACACCTGCTGAAGGTATAAATCACAATCACGAACCCACCAAGATGTCTAATGACGTAAAATTATTAGGAGCTGCTATACGTCTTCCAAAGCGGAAGATATCTGAGAAAACTTGTGAGTTTTACAAGATATATGAGTATAGTGCAGCTTTAAAATTCCCTTACTTCACAGCTGATGGAGTATTACAAGGGATTAAGACTAAAACTAAAAAGAAAATCTTTACTTATGAAGGAGTTTCCACTGATACCTTATTTGGTCAGCATTTGTTTCCTAGTAGCGGTAAACGTATTGTTGTTACTGAAGGTGAGCTAGATGCCGCCAGCTGTTACGAAGCTATGCCCGGATGGCCGATGGTATCTCTACCCCATGGGGCAGCTGCTGCAAAAAAAGATGTCCAAAAACAGATCCCCCTATTTCAGGGCTACGAAGAGATTGTTCTCTTCTTCGACGGCGACTCTGTTGGCCGTAAAGCGGCGGAGGAGGCGGCAAGCGTCCTACCACCTGGCAAGGTCAAGATCGCTCGTCTATCAGGCTACAAAGACGCTTCAGACGCACTCCAAAATGAGGATGCTGAAGCGATACGAAAAGCGATTTGGAACGCTAAGCCGTTCAGACCTGATGGAATCGTTGATGCAGAAACTCTTAGGGATCTGGTAACTACACCACAGAAAGCTTTTGATCATGAGTATCCTTTCAAAGGACTTAACGAGAAATTACACGGGATCCGGTACGGCGAACTTACAACATTTACTGCTGGTTCTGGCTCAGGAAAGACCTCAATCATGCGCCACCTTGCAACTCACCTGCTCTGCCAGGGGGAATCAGTTGGGATCTTGGAGCTTGAAGCAAGTAATAGGAGAACAGCACTTGGATTGATGTCCACAGCTGTTGGTAAGAATTTACATATTGGAGAACATGACAAAGAAGAACTTGACACCGCCTTTTCAAATAGTATTGCCAATTGGAATCTTTATTTGTTTGATGGGTTTGGAAGTTTTGATCCTGATATCATCTACAACAGGATTGAATATCTTGCCGCCGGACTTGACTGTAAGGTCATTATTTTAGATCACCTTAGTATATTATTGTCCGGTTTAGACGGTGACGAGAGAAGAATGATAGATACTACGATGACCAGATTACGTAGTTTAGTAGAACGTACAGGTATTGCACTATTTTTAGTCTCGCATTTAAGGAGGGCGAGTAATGACAAGCACAGCCATGAAGAAGGAGGACGTATTAGTTTGTCCTCGCTTAGAGGATCTCACAGCATCGCTCAAATTTCAGATCAAGTCATTGCCCTCGAAGTCGATCAGCAATGCGGAGATAAACGAAAGCCTACGACTGTTAGAGTCCTTAAAAATCGCTATTCAGGCGAGGTTGGTGTAGCATGTACTCTAAACTACGATTTATCCACATGCAGATTTACTGAACATGAAACTGAACCCGCATTCAACCCGACCACAGATTTCTAAACATGAAGTCGTGCACCCGTCGGAGACTACGAGGGCAGATATATACCAACACTACGAACATCCGTGGTATAAATTTAATAAGAAAGAGGAGGAGAAAGCTGTATTAATTAAACCTAACCCACCAAGTAAAGAGGCAGTAGAACGTGCCCAATTCGTTGATAAAACCTATATCTGGAACAGTGGGTCCGATAATATTCGATCTGGAAACAAACGGACTACTTAATGATGCTACCCGTATCCACTGTCTTGCACTCCATTGGTGCAAAGAAGATATCACAGAGTCGTATAATAATGAGAAATATACGGTTAAACCTAAAGAACTCCCGATGGCTACAGGTCATTACATCCACACCGCGTTACAGTGGCTCGAAACAGCGGATGTTCTTATTGGTCACAATATTGTCGGCTTTGACATACCTATTATCCGTAAGTTCTACCCCTGGTTTAATCCTAGCGGGGTTATTGTGGACACTCTTCTTTTATCTAGGCTTTATCATCCTAACTTATTGGATATAGATAAGAAAAGTAATAAAATACCTAGTAAATTATTTGGTCGACATTCTCTTGAGGCATATGGACACCGTTTAGGTGAATATAAAGGAGATTTCGGTCAGGGAACTGATTGGAAAGAATGGTCACAAGAAATGGAAGACTACTGTATACAAGATGTTATTGTAACTAAAAAGTTATGCGAGCATTTCCGCCCTTACCTGACTGGGTCAAATTAGAACATCAGGTACAACAAATACTTACACAACAGGAGATCCATGGATGGTACTTTGATGAATCATCTGCACGGGAACTTGAATCAACTCTCAGAAGAGAGTATGAAGAAACTACTCGGGTATTACGCAACAGGCATCCTTACGTCGAAGGATCACGATTTTGTCCTAAACGAACTAATAAGCGAACAGGATATGTTGAAGGAGCACCACTCACTAAATTAAAGGAGCTGAACCCTACATCAAGGGATCATATAGCATGGATACTACAAACACATTATGGCTGGATTCCGTCATTAATGACCTCAACAGGCAAACCAGTCATAGACGAAACAGTACTGAAAGATATTGGGACGGCTATTGCTCTTCAATTTCTGACACTACTGGATCTGACGAAAAAGTTAGGGATGATATCCGAAGGCGTCAACGCATGGCAGAAGCTATGTACGAAGTCTAGGATTCATCACCATTGTTCAGTTGCCACCTCAACTTTTAGGTGTGCTCATAGAAAACCAAATTTAGCACAAGTACCATCAGATGAAAGATTCAGAAAATTATTCACCGCGTCACCTAACCATGTTATGGTTGGTGCCGACCTTAGCGGTATTGAGCTCAGGATGCTTGCCCACTATCTCGCCAGATTTGATCAAGGACGCTATACCAGAATCCTCACTACCGGAGATATCCACGCCACAAATGCCGAGCGTATCGGGATCACCCGAAGCCAAGTCAAAACCGTCACCTATGCCTTCCTCTACGGAGCAGGTGATAGAAAAATAGGTGTATCTTATGATAAACAATTATCAGACGAAGAGGCGGTTAAGAAAGGAAGAGAGATTAGGAAGGCTTATGTTGATGCCATACCGGGGCTTAAAGAGCTTCTGGAAGGCGTACACAAAGCTAGTGAGAGGGGTTATGTTTATGGACTCGACAACCGTCGTATCCTCGTTGACTCGCGGCACAAATCCCTCAATTATCTCTTACAAGGATCGTCAGCGGTCCTCGCAAAAAGATGGATGGTTTTAACACATGAGAAGTTACCTAGATCTGCTAACCAACTTGCATTCGTTCATGATGAATTACAATTTGAATGCAAAGAAGAAGACCAAGAGGACTTAAAGTTCTTACTAGAACTCTCAGCTGCTTTAGCTGGGGAATATTATAAAATGAGATGTCCAGTCGCTGCTGAATCAAAAAGCGGTTCCACCTGGGCGGATGTACACTAATTATGAAACTACTTTGTGATGCAGACTTTATCGTCTATAAGGCGTGCGCTGCCGCTGAAACTGAAATTGACTGGGGTGATGATACTATTCTTGTCACTAGCAGCTTTAGTGACGCATACAATGCCACCACCAGAGAGCTTACCAAACTTAAGGACAAATTTGGGTCATTCTCTTCTTTAATACTATTCTTCTCAGACAGTGAGAATTTTAGGAAAAAAATTATGCCCGAATATAAGGGCCACCGTAATCGGAAGAAACCGTGTGGTTATAAACGTGTCATCAATGAGTTAAGTAAAGAGTATGAGGTTATTATTAAACCTACTCTTGAAGCTGATGATAGTATGGGTATTTATGCAACAAAAAATCCTGGTAATATAATTGCCTCACCTGATAAGGATATGAGACAGATACCAGGACAACTATATAACTTTGATGAAACTTTCACAATCACACCTGAAGAAGGTGCTAAATGGCATCTTGTACAAACTTGTGCCGGAGATTCCACTGACGGATATAGTGGTATTCCTGGAATCGGTGTTAAACGTGCTGAAGTTCTTTTCGATAAAAAAGGTTATTCGTGGAAAACAGTTGTAGAAGCTTTTAAAGAGAAGGATCTTACAGAAGAAGATGCATTAGTAAATGCAAGATTAGCACGTATACTAACAGCAAAGGATTATGACTTCAAGAAAAGAAGACCAAAATTATGGTCCCCCTCCTCCGATTACGCAATTAACGGTGGAGCAGGATCTAAAGATGAGGCTGCTTGAAGATAGATTAAACAGTAGTGATGTCGAAAGAAAGGATATCATTACTGTTTTCCTAGCCTTACAAAAGCAGAATTTCATCCTAGCTAATTCAATGATTAATTTAGTAAAGAAATGGCCACACCCAGCCCAACATACTACAATCGAGGAACTACCCCTGTTTGGGATTTTATTAGAGACCAAGGATTAAGTTTCCACCTCGGTAATGCTATTAAATATATCTGCAGAGCAGGTTATAAAGATAGTAAAATACAAGATTTAGAAAAAGCAATCCACTACTTACAGAATGAACTTGAGCATGAAGAGAACCTTTCTATCAGAACAGGCGAGGGAATTCCGATCCAAATACGGAGTCCAGAACAATCCTTCACGTATGACGAGGTCGTATCAGAAGGATCTTATAGTTGAGGAGTTTAAAGAATTCCTTGAAGCTGATGGTTTTCTGTTTAAACACGGGCAGAATCATCAAGAAGAATGTTTGAAAGAATTAGCTGATTTGGTTTACGTATGTTACCAATATGCTGCTAATATGAATTGGTTCTTAGATGAAGCACTTAATAGAGTTCATGAAAGTAATTTGTCCAAGCTCGACGAGGACGGTAAACCAATACGTCGTGAGAAAGATGGTAAGGTTCTGAAGGGACCGAACTACAAACCACCTGATCTATCTGATTTAGTTTAATGAATGCTAACGTAATATCTCGCACAGGGCGGGTCCAATCATGGTTGGATAATCCTGAATCAAGACTCCCAGTTTCATGCACTGTCTTTGTCGTAGAGGATTCTATGGAGGGAAAAGATGGTATTGAAGCAAGCTGGCGATATGTATCGCATGGACTCAGATTTGGCGCGGGAGTTGCGGTCCATCTATCTAAGCTCCGTCCCAAAGGAGCAGAAAACGGAAAAGGTCTTACGGCTTCTGGCCCTGTCTCTTTCGGAAAAATCTACTCAACCTTAAATGAAACATTACGACGAGGAGGCATCTACAAGAACGGTGCTGTGGTACTTCATCTTGACTTGTGTCATCCTGACATCCTTGAGTTTATTACTACTCCCCGGTCGGAACTCCCATGGGTCAAAAGGTGCGTGGACATTGATGAAAGACTCTGGCAAGACTGTGATAATCAAGTAAAAGATGCATTGCTGTATGGCATCAAGTCTGGTGACATATGGCTCAATAAAATAAAATACGATGACAATGGAATTAGAATCTATGGCAATGTCTGTCTTGAGGTTTACCTGCCCTCACGTGGAACATGCTTGTTACAGCATGTCAATCTCGCAGCCTGTGAGATCGGATCACTCGAAGAGGCTTTCACTGAGGGTATGTCCCAACTGTGCGAGCTCCATGGTAGGACAGGTGTTGGAGCAACTGGAGAATACCTGTCAGCTGATATCGACCGCCAAGTTGGGCTCGGAGTTCTCGGACTCGCCAACCTCTTACACAGATACCGAGTAACTTATGAAGAATTCGGTAGAGCATTAGAAGCTGTTAACAATGGTGAGTATGGCGTAGGCATAGGTTATCAATTAGCATTTAACCTAATGTTAGGTATACAAAAAGCTGCTGATATAGCTGAAGATAATAATATGGTAAGAGCTTTTGCTATAGCTCCTACCGCTTCCTGTTCATACAGGAGTAAAGATCTGGAAGGTTTCACAGCCACACCAGAGATAGCACCTCCTATAAGTAGGAAGGTAGATAGAGATTCTGGAACCTTTGGTGTAGAATCTTTTGATTATGGTAATGTAGAAATTGCCAGTGAAGTTGGTTGGGATGATTACAAACTTGTAGCAGACCAACTGATGGTTATGTATGAAAATACGGGACTTCTTCACGGATACTCATTCAACTCTTGGTCGGATGTAGTAACCTACGATCGTGAATTCGTGGAAGAGTGGTTAATGTCACCCCAAACCTCCCTTTACTACTCCCTGCAAGTGATGGGCGACGTACAAGATAAGACCGATGCGTATGCAGCATTAGATCAAACAGATGTCGATGATTACTTACAGGAAATTTTAAATGAACCTGTAACATGTGACTGTCAAGAATAATGAGAAAACATCCTTATGATAAACTACTCGAACGAAAGCGTAAGTGGTCTCCCGTACAGGCCACACCAGGGAAGCTACGCCCTGGAAGTGAGGAAACCATACGACGTGCTCTCGCAGTACGTCATATGGAGCTACCTGTGGGTACCTTTATTACGGAAGCCCTTGAGAAGACTGTTCCCGACAACGCTAGAAAACTACTTGAGGATAATGTAAAAGATGAAATCCGCCATGATATTGCTCTACAATACATAGTAGATGCCCATGGCGCAGATGAAAATGCAGAAAAAGAAGGAAAACTATTAAGAGATGCTTGGATTTCACACCCTGATCACACTATTACAAAAGCTCTGGTCGCCGAGCGGGCCATCTTCTTTGTTCTACTCCCTTTCTTTAGGTTTAACGGGGATGCTGCTCTTCGTACAGTATCTGCTGACATTAGCCGCGACGAACAGATCCACGTCGGAACTAATAGTCTTGTATGTACTGAGTTGGGTGTACGTGCTTCTAATTCTTTGGATAAACTTAGGAAAGCCACCATTAACTGGGTTGTTGAACCCCTAGGTATAAATACTACCGATAAATATTTAGACAAAAAATTTTGGCTGGATGCTAGCGATCGCTTAATGTATGAGGGTAAAGCCCCAGAATTTTCTGATACACAGCGAGCTCGTATGCCAGCATTCTTTGAACATGCAAACACAAATCTCCCTAAGTACGCTTAAGCTCCACTCGGAGAGACTAGACAAACTGGTTGCCCAAATAGAAAACGAGTTCCCATGGCAACCAGTCCATCCAAAGGAACCAATTGAATCAATCATGTATCGTGCTGGACAAGACAGTGTGGTGCGTAGAATTAAACACTTATTAGATGAAGAAAACTAATGTGTATAAAATTTCCAAAACCCGAGCCACCACAAGCATTAAAACCACCTCCAGCGATAACACCTAGGGTTGAAAAAGATACATCAGTGAAGCCTAAGAAACAAGAACTACTTGACCCTACTGATAAGAAGGGAGTTGAATTCGGATCTTCTAAAAAGCAAGGTGCTGGAATTACAACTAGAGCTAGAGGTACTGAAGCCTTAAGAATACCATATAACCCTGGTGGTGGTGGTAATACTGGTGGAGGTTCAGGAGTGAACGTATAATGATAGGAGCAAAAGAAAGGTACACTAAACTGTCTACGGATCGATCACAATTTTTAGAGACAGCTGTAAAGTGTTCTGAATTAACCTTGCCATACTTAGTACAACGTGATACTAGCTCAAGAGCTGGTGCTAGAAAATTAACTCAGCCCTGGCAATCAGTCGGTGCAAAAGCTGTAGTAACATTGGCAGCAAAATTAATGCTTGCCCTTCTTCCTCCACAAACAAGCTTCTTTAAACTACAAGTCAGAGATGATAAGTTAGGTGAAGATCTTGATCCTAAGATGAAGAGTGAACTTGATCTATCCTTCTCTAAAATAGAGAGAATGATTGGTGATTATATAGCTGCTTCTAATGATAGAGTAGTAGTACACCAAGCACTTAAGCATCTGATTGTATCAGGTAATGCCCTTATTTATATGGGTAAGGATGGTCTTAAACACTATCCACTACAAAGGTACGTTGTTAACAGAGATGGTAACGGTAATATAGTAGAGATAGTCACGAAAGAATTAGTTCATCGTGAATTAATAGGGATTGAACTGCCCGAGAAAGTACCTAATGATCCGAATGGTGACTACAGTTCAGGAGAAGACGACGTAGAAGTATACACTTGCGTTAAGAGGGATGAAGGTAATGGTCGTTGGGTATGGTATCAGGAAGTAGAAGGACAAATCATTCCTGGTAGTCGTAGTACAGCACCTAAGAACGCTAGTCCCTGGTTAGTTCTTCGTTTCAACACAGTCGATGGAGAGGACTACGGACGTGGTAGAGTAGAAGAGTTCCTAGGAGACCTACGCAGTCTCGAAGGGCTATCACAGGCGCTTGTAGAGGGCTCTGCGGTAGCATCTAAAGTTATCTTCCTAGTCTCACCATCAAGTACAACTAAACCACAGACATTATCAGCTGCTGGTAACGGTGCTATCATTCAAGGTAGACCTGATGATGTTGGTGTAATACAAGTAGGTAAGACAGCTGACTTTGCTACAGCTTCTAACCTAGCTACTAGTTTAGAGAAAAGAATACTAGAAGCTTTCCTTGTTATGAATCCACGTCAAGCAGAACGTGTTACAGCTGAAGAGGTACGCCTTACACAGATGGAATTAGAACAACAGTTGGGTGGTTTATTCTCACTGTTAACTGTTGAATTCTTGAAACCATATCTAGATCGTATTCTATTAGTACTAGGTAGAGCAAATCAGATACCTAAAATACCTAAAGAATATGTACGTCCTCAAATTGTAGCTGGTGTTAATGCACTTGGCCGTGGTCAAGACAGAGAAGCACTTACTACATTCGTAGGTACAATCGCACAGACATTAGGAGCTGAAGCATTACTTAAATATATTAATCCTTCAGAAGCTATCAAACGTTTAGCTGCTGCTCAAGGTATTGATATACTTAATCTAGTTAAGACTGAAGAGCAACTACAACAAGACTTACAAGGTGCACAGCAACAACAGATGCAGTCATCTATAGTAGATCAAGCTGGACAATTAGCAGGTACTCCAATGATGGACCCTGATAAAAACCCTGATGCTTTAGATACAGCTACAGCTATAGCTAATGCTGGATTACAAAGTGCAAATCAACCACCTGAATAATTATGGCAGAAACATTAACAGTAGATACATCACCTGAAGTAGGTGCAGTAGGAGAAGTAGATGGAGTACAACTCTCTGCAGATGAGCAGGATTCTCTAGCTGTTGGCGAACAAATAGTTGAACAGCAAGAACAGATGCTTGCTGGTAAATATAAGAATGCTGAAGAATTAGAGAAAGCCTATATAAATCTTCAAAAAAAATTAGGAGAAGATGGCAAAGAAGAAGATACGCCTGAAGCTGAACAAGAAGAAGTGTTGCCAGAAGAATCTGAAGAAAGTTCTGAAGAGCCTAGTGAAGCAGCTGACTTAATATCTTTAGCTTCAGAAGAGTTTGAAAAGAATGGAGAGATTACTGCAGATACTATGGCTGCCTTTAATGAAATGAGCAGTGCAGATTTAGTCAATGCTTACATAGAATTACAAGCTAGCGGTAAGTTAGAATCTACTGCAGATGACTCAGCTGATATATCTAATGCCACTGTAAATGAAGTGAAAAATTTTGCAGGAGGTGAACAGTCATATCAGAATATAGTTAATTGGGCTAGTGAAAACTTGGATCAAACTGCTATCGATGCTTTCGATGGTATAATAGGTACAGGTAATGTAGATGCTATTAAATTAGCAGTGACTGGACTTAGGTCTCAGTATGAAAATGCAAATGGATACGAAGGAAGAATGGTAACAGGAAAACCACCTACAAATACTAAGGATGTATACCGTAGCCAAGCAGAACTTGTGAGAGCTATGAGTGACAAACGATATGATAATGATCCTGCATATAGACAGGATGTCATTGAAAAACTAGAACGATCAGACAACCTACAATTCTAAAACTATGGCATACGGTGTAAGGAAAGGTGTCCTTGGTTCTGATGAATCAGGGAAAATCAAAGGTGCTAAAGGTCCGAAGAAACCAAGTGATGTAACTTTACCACCTGTAAAGAAAGCTAAAGTTTCACCTAGAAATAAAATACCAAATTCGGTTAATGCGTAATGACAGATTACAGTAAGTTTAATAAGAAGGTTGAGTCAGCTAAAGGTCAGCCTCCTAAAAAGAAAATTAAAATACTATTAGACGCTGCAAAGATTTACCCTAAAACTTAATGTTGTAGTGGCGACCCGAACCTTCGTCCTCGCCCGGTACATTTATTATAACCACAATGCCAAACAACATTCATGCAACCGAGCCTCAAGTACAAGTAGTTGATGTAAACTACTATGAAAATGCAGAGCGTGTCAATGGACAGCTTGCTATGATAGGGTTCTGGGCTGCATTAGGTTCCTATATCTTTACTGGACAAATCATACCTGGTGTATTCTAGGTAACACGGCGGCTCGATAGTCGAATCAGTAGAAGCCACAGGCAGCTGCGTCCGTTCATTCCCTTCTGGGAACGCATGAAACCACATCATGGAACGGGGGTGTGGTACTAAGGAGAAGATCCATGCAAAAAAAGATCCAACTAAAGTATCGCGGCGTGCCTTATACAAGACAACGTTAAATTTTTTAAATGAAAACATTAGCACTAGCACTCTCTTCCACACTCGTTGCAGTACCGGCTTCCGCCGGAGTCTACGTGAACGTGGAGAACAACGGCTCATACGATGGAGCTGACTACACAGGATCTACCACTGACCTCCAGGTAGGTTATGAAGGTGGGA
>VTLG01016888.1_pt1 | contig 15394 bp, 34 predicted proteins | sample 4694571 | NCBI WGS metagenome assembly VTLG01 (sample SAMN12604809, study PRJNA352737) | marine metagenome | biome: ENVO:00000447; feature: ENVO:00000209|ENVO:00000569|ENVO:01000036; material: ENVO:00002151; isolation source: viral sequences binned using virsorter ...
CTATCTGACAGAGCTGGTCTAATTATTTCGTTCCACAATCTTGGTTCTACTTGTGCAACTTCATCGATACAAACCCCGTCTAAGAATAAACCTCTTAAACTATCTGGCTGTTCAGAGGATAGTAAAGTTATACGGCTCCCATTCGGCAAATCACACCGCAGCTCTGTTTCGTGAAATTTCACTCCAGGGATAGCTCCAGCAAACATTTTTAAATAATCCCAGGCTATACTTTTTGCTTGCTTATAAGTTGGAGCAATATACGCAAACCTAGGGTTTTTTAATTTGTGGGTTAGAGCTGCTCTAATTAAATGATTAATTATTGCAACGCTCTTGCCAAACCTCCTATGACAGCTCAATACAGCGAACCTATACTTATCGAGATTTTTATGTAAAGCTGCTTGTAATGGTCTCGGTGTATAAGGTATCTGTATTTTCATTAAACTATCGCTAATACAACAATAACTACAGCAACAGCAATCATCACTTTTTTGTGATCTCTCCAGTAATGTTTAATTTGTTCTATAATTTCCATCTTCCCCCCTTGTTAATGAATAGTTGGTAAGTCGAACATATCTCTAATTGATTTATATTCTATCCCGCTATTCTTCATTAATTTTTTAACAAACTTATGAGCGTGCTGCTCAGTTTCAAATCCGTTTATATGTATAACTAATCCATTGGTGTCTTCATTCGTGAATACCATTGCCGTTATTAAACTATCTGTAAATTTATTTTGTGCCATCGTCTGTGTGTGTTTGTGTCTTAAACTCCCTATATATATATTTTTAAAAAATGCGGCAGAATTTTCGGCTATACCCCTGGTTTGTTCCGCCATTTGTCTCCGTTTTATATGTAAGGATCACGCCTAATCCTCTGATAATCCTCTCATTGTTTAAATTATTCTTTGTTTATCTCACTTGTCGATAGGTTTCATACCTACAGCTCCCGCAATCCAGGCTCCCGAACTCCATGCCGTGTGCGTGAGGAGCGTGGCGCAAGCATATAAAATAGAACTTTTAACCAGGTACAAAAAAACCCAGGAGAGATCTCTCTCTCCCAGGTTATTAATCGAAGATCTTTTCCAAGGATCCGCTGACGGGGTTAAGCGCTACTGCCGCCAGTCAATTAATTCTTTATCTCAGTTTATCCTCCGCAAAATATTTGTCATTTGCTTTGGCAACATGAGCAACAAACTCGTCAAGTTTATATTGCTGCTGCTCTTTGAAGTCATCAGTAATATATTCTCTATCGACAATGTTAAACTCTTTATCGACCCAATAAAGTCCGTTGTCAAAATTGTCATAATCAAGATTTCTGACAACATCAACACCCAGGCTTAAAGTACCGCCAAAAGTATTTCCAATTATTTGGCATAATCTAGCAACTCCATAATCGCCAGATCTGATTGATTGTTTTTTTGCATAAGCAAGAAAACCCTCAACACTATCTCTGCCTCCGTTCCAATGTAAATAAATCCCTAGACACTCATCCAGGTTTTTTTCTCCATTGTCTCCAACGAAAGCAACTACAGCTCTATTTCCCATCGCAGCTCCTTTTTTTAGATTTATATTTTTTACTCATATAAATACTAATAATTGAGTATTGCCAATATGTCAAGAACAAATTGCAAGATATGCAATTATTTTTTTTTATCCTTTTTCTTGATTATTCCCGACAGCTCCAGGTAGCTCTTGAATAGGTGTACTTGATAACGGATCCATAACATTTTTAATTTCTTTAATATCATCCTTTGGCTCTCCCCAACTTATGATTAAATGATTATCTATTTTTTGCTGCACTTGAGACTTATCGCCAAATGTGCTGCTTGCTAATTTTGTTGCAAGCCATCTAATGTGGCTCCACTTCTCTCTTAAAAAATGTGTTTCTTGAGGTGTCTTTGGGATCTGCATATCCTCTGCAATCTTATCCAACAAAGTCCAAACTCCAGTTTGTCTAGCTGCCATAATTTTATTACGCAGCTTTTCATCATTTCTGCAATGCTTATAAATTGTACTTACATCTGGAAAATCTTTATCTTTACAAATTGTCGAAAGCGGCTCTCCCAGCTCTAGTCTTTCACATATTTTTTCGATTTTATCCATTCTATTAATTCTTGATCTGTTTTATTTTTAAAATTTTTTAAATTTTTTATTGCTTTTAATCTACCAGCCAGAGATCTTGGTCCAGTAGATGCTCCGCCATGAAATTTACATCGATATTTTCCAGAGCTTTTCTGGAAATATCCTTTGCATCTGCATTGATTTTTATAATTAGAGCTGCGTGTATAGCTCTCGCAAAATACTTTTTTTAAGGGTCTTCCTACCATAGACACATTACTCTGACCCTAATTATTCCTATTAAATTAAATTGTCTATTCTGTCTAGCATTGATTTTGGCAAGCTAGTCTCCAGATCCAGGATAATTGTTTTATATCGCTTTTTTATAGTCACTCGATGCAACCCGAATTGCCTACCTAAAACGCTCCAATTATAACGGCAAGCTCTTGCCCAGACTAAGCGTCTTTTTTCAACATCTGGGAGCTTAGCAAGCAATTCGATTGCCATTTCCCAGCAATCAATCTGTTTTGAGTTAGCTCGGAGCTTTAATCCCTTTTTATCATAATAGCCAATGTCTTTTGGGTCATAAGACATCTGGAGCAAATCATACATTTTAGGAGATCCAGGCTTAGCTGGCTTAGGCATCATCCGATCTGCCTTACCCGCAATTTCAAAAATTTCAACGATTTTATGTGCCAGTAGCCGCATATATTATTTTTTCTGCAGCAGCTTTAAACTTTTTTTTTGAGGAGCGTACCTCCTCTATTGTGTTTTTAAACGAATGCTTGCGGATCATATCCCCATCATCGCTTATAAACTCATTCCAATAACCCTCTCGACCATGCTCTTTATAAGTTTTTCCTTTATAGACTAAAATAGGTTTTTCAGTAGTCGGGGGGAGAGAATTGTTCTTATTATAGTTATTAACATTATTCTTATATCTAGTATTAGTATAATTATATGGTTTTATTAATACTCGCCTATTATACTTCTCAGAGTAGCCAGAGAGCATTCTCTGCTTTTTCTTGACCATTGTTTCTAAAGCTAATTGTTGAGATAAAAAATATTTATTAGTCGATTGTAAGCGTTTAATTGTTATAAATTTTAGCTTGGCAAGGTGTTTAACTGATTTTTGGATTGAGCTTTTACTTAAGCCGCAGCGTTCAGACATTGTGGCGTATCTTGGGAAAGCTGTCCCATCCTCCTTTTTCATAAAAGAAACCAGGCAATAATAAACCAGCTTATCATTCGCAGTAAGCTCCTTATTAAACATAATATTTAGATCTCCCATAAAATAATAGCTCATGCGACATCCCTTTTTTTACAGATTAAATTATGCCGATCCTGGAGCAGCTCCATCGCTTGAACCCATGCCTCTGGCTCCAATAAAACCTCTTTCCGATCTTTTTCGGGTGTGAGCTGCTTAACTCTAAAGCTGATAACTTCTCTATTTTCATTAACTTTATAAAAAATTAAAAAACTCGGAAGATTGGCAGCTCTAGCCAGCCATTCAGTTGCGGTAGTAGCTTTCCAGGATTGACCCACATCGAAAGTTGTTTCCGCCAGGTATAATGGCTGCTTGCATTTATTACAGATCCCGCAGCTGTCTATATCAACATAGCGCAAATCATTTTTTAAGGCTCTATGCCATTCAGAGTAAGGATCTCCTTTATCGAAGTAATTATTTCTTGCCATCTATTTTTATATAATTTTCCTCAAAATCTTTTATTTTTTTTTCCGCAGCTGTGAGTTTAGTCTGCAGCTCCCCGTTTAATTTTTTATGAGATGAGCTAATTATTTCATAATTGCTGCTTTGCTCTGTAAGCCGATTGATCTCATTTTTAAGATCTTTAATTTTTTCAACGCATTTACACGATTTCTCTGCCATCACAAAAAAGTAAGCTCTCTCCTTTCCATCCCTCTTTTAAAAGATCATTGCTTGGATGATCTATATCGCAGCAACCCGCATGGAGCTTGCCTGGGTATTGGTCCACATAAGGCATATAAGCTGCGCAAAATTCTTTAAATTCTGGTGTCCAGTTTTCATTGCTTATTGCAAGATCATCCCAAATTAACCAGAAATAAAATGTAATTGATAAAATAAATAAAAATCTCATTTAATTTTTTTAACCTCCAACACCCAGGAACCAGGGATTGTTTCTATTGTTCCAACTGAGATTGATCCGTCTTCATCATAGGAATAGGAACCAAAGACTTGAACGACAGATCTGTTTTCTGTGAGGAGATAACCCACCGCAAAACACTTATCGGGTTTAAGTCTCCTTGCTTTGTCGATGTGCATCCATTCAGAATGAGAAACCCAATCAAGAGTAGAAACTTTAACCAATGGATAATCATCAATCTTTCCAGTTAATTTTTTTTTACGAGTAGAAACTCGCTGGCTTAACTTTCCCATTTGTTTTCTCCATTATGATTTTTATATTTTTTGGCTTTGGCATCCTGGATCCTTGACACCATCTGCAAGCTGTACTTTCTGGAGATACTCCAGATATACCTAAAAATTCTGCTAATTTTTTATAAGAAAAGCCTTTTGTTTTTCTAAATTGTTCTAAAGTCATTCCTTGCCATATCAAGGTTATTACCATTTAAGCAAGAGAACATTTGAGAATATAAAATGTTATTAACAATAATGAAATTTTCCCCACAATTAACACAATTTATAGGTGTTGTTAATAAAGCAATTATTATTTGTAAAATTGTCAATTTGGCTTGTAAATTTGGTAATATTATTTATATTGACAATATGACAATATCAAAAGAAAAAATAAAACTTTTAAAAAATACACATTTAGAAGATACAATGTCTAATCTTGATAAATTATTAAAAGAAAAGAATGTATCTCAAGCAGAATTAGCAAGAAAATTAGGAAGAGATCCAGCCACTATTAATAGATGGGTAAAAGACAGCAGAGCTGTTGCCTGGGATAATGCTGAGGAAGTTGCTAAAATTTTAAACTGCCACCCCGTTGAGCTTTATAATCCTAAAGTGACTTTCAATGTTTCTCAATATGTAGGAGCAGATTTAATTGTTAAAAAATATCCAAAAGATCAAGTCCAGGAATTTCCAATTTATTTTGAGGCTTTAACCAAAGAAACTTTCGGTGTTCATTTTAATAATCCAGGATTATTCTTACATGGTAGAATATATTTATTTAATAAATCTAAAATTAAAATGCAGCAATTTGATAGAAATAGTCTGGGTCAACTTTGTTATTTTGAACCATCTGCAGCTATAAAAACAAAATTTAAAAATCAATGCACTCCAATTTTAGGAATTTTAGAAAAAGATGGATTAACAAAATATAAAATTATAAATCCACTTACTCAAGAACCAGTAAATGAGCATTCAGCCTCTTTAACACTTAGCGACATAAGCGTTTGCTCTCCAGTTAAATGCGAATATTACCCAGAAACTATCATCAATAAGTAGTATTGCACAACTGGCAAGTGTGTGGGTATAATCCTCAATAAGTGTTTGCAATAATTTCACTAATGTTCTAAGAATGTTCCATTGTGATTTTAAAAAAAGATGCAGCAGAAAAAGCATTATCCGATTGGATTGCTGGAATAAAAAAACTTCCAGATTGGGTTAAGCTATACGGATTAAACCATCATAGTCCCTCTCAGATCAACACAGAAGAGGATCAATGGGGTTATAAGTACTTATACCTCAGCCAAGAAGAAAGAAGAGAGCTGCCAGTTAATTCTAATATGAAATGCGGAAATTGGATTGGAGAGCTGGGTCAAAAACAATACGGCAAATTTTTATGGGAGTATGAAAAAGGATCTGGATTAATTAAAAAAGAAATTCCTTTAGAAAAAAAAATTTTTGATAAAGCAATAGATCAATTTAATAAATATTCTCCAGTTGATGAAAGAGATACCAGGCAGCATGAGGAAAATAAATTAGCTTTTGCCTTAACCTGGAAACAGCTACAAGATGCTTTTAGAGTAATTGGATTAAAAGATCCTATTGAATGTGAGAGATCTGTTAGCCTGGAGCTGCCAGATTGCCAGCTACCAGTAATTGGTAGAGTAGATTTTGAAGATCAATATAATTTTATAGAATTAAAAACTAAATGGCGTAAAAAAAATAGACCAAAAAAAGATGGATCTTATTCTTTTTCTCAACAAAAGATATTGGGTCCAGCAGATCCAAAACAAGAAAAATACAGAGGCTGGTTTCAGCATATTTTACAAGTTGCTTTTTATTATTTAGCAACAAGAAAAAAACCTCACTTAGTTGTAGTCAATGAAACGGGATATAATATTTATACTCCAGATAATTGCGATCAACTTAAGCCAAAAAATTTAGAAAAATTTATGGTTAAAATGAACCAGATCTGTTCCAACAGAGAAAAAATAATGGAGAGACACGCTGGAAAAACAACCTGGGTGGATGACATTATTCCTAATTTCGATCATTTTTTCTGGAATGGTATGGGAGATCATAAATTAAAAGCAACTAGATTATGGGGGTTAGCGTAATGGATAAAAAAAATTTACCAAGACAAGAACAAAAAGAAAGCAAAGGAATTGTTTGGCATATCTATCACACAATCCTAGCTTTGTTATTAGCGGGAGTTTTAATTGTGGAGGTTATTGAATTATGGATAAAATAAATATGATTAATTATCAGCGCCATGTGCTGAAAACAAAATTTGGAAAGAGCAATCAAGAAAAAAAATCAGCAAGCAAGTTTATCGTCATGTTTATCTTGCTTGTATGCGTCTTTTTCTCCCTAGGTTTCTTTTCAAATGCAGAGAGCCAGGTTTTAAACAGCAGCAGTTTCTTTCCTGGCTTTCACAACATAGGAGAACCTTTCTCATGGGTAAAATCCTAAAATTCCCCTCGCTGGAGCAGTACCTTGCTGGTCTTAAATCCAGCGGGGGGTTAATTAAAATGGATAATGGATCTTATATTATTAAACATTATGAAGTTGAAAACTTAGCAAGAGAGTTTGGAGTTTTAACTAATATTGAATTAGTTAATTGTGATTTAACTAAGAGCTGCGCAGTAGTCAAAGCTCAAGCATCTTTTGAGGGAAAAACTCACGAAAGTTTAGGAGAAGTATCTCCATTAAATAATAATTTTGTTTATCCAGTAGCTGTAGCAGAAAAGAGAGCTGTCGATAGAGCTATACTTAAAGCTCTAGGATTACACGGCAAATATTATTCAGATGTAGAAATGCCGCCAGAAAAGAAAACAGAAAACCAAGGAATTAAATTAGATCATACAAATATTATTTTAGATCGAATTAAAAATTGTAGTCATCAAGCAAATTTAGATCAGCTTAAGAGAGAGAATAAAGATTTTCTTGAAAAGCTATTTAAAGAAGACAAAAGCAAACTTGAAAAAATTAAGCTAGCTTTTGATAATAGAAAACAGCAATTAATAGGAGGATAATTTTATGGCTGTTGAACAACAAAAACCAAAGGATCCTAATTGGGTAGCAACTTTTTCTTTGCAGAAAAATTCTGAAAAGACAGAAAAGAAACATCCCGATTTGGTACATCCTAATAGTGAAAAAATGAATAAGGCTGGTAAGCCATTCAAAAAAAATTTTACTATTAATGGAGTATGGATGGAGGCTAGCGGTTATTTTCAAGAAGATAAATCTGTCAAAATAACTATAAAAAAATCTAGCAGCTCTGGTCCCACTCCAGCAGCATCGCCTGGGGATGACTTTATGGGTCAATTTTAGAGGCAATATGAAATATGGTTTAAGTCCAAGGCAAAAAAAGATTTTTGACTTTATTAAATCATATATGAAAAAGAAACCAGTTGCGCCAACATACGAAGAGATGAAAAGCGCAGCTGGTCTTAAATCTAAAAGCGGAGTACACAAAATAGTTTTAAATTTAGAGGCAAGAGGATGGATCAAAAGACTACCAGGCAAGAACCGAAGTATCCGAATAAACCAATAGATCTAAGTCCAGATCCAAATACAAATGAGTTAATCTCAAGGATCCTGGATAGAGACAAAGAGGGATTGGATAAGTTTGGTTTGACAATGCGCCAAGTTATGTTAAAAAATCCTAAAGATTGCAAACATTGGCTATTTAACGCACTAGAAGAAAGTATAGATTTTTCCAGATATATTATTGAGGCAATCAAATCCTATCAAAATTTAGACGAAGAAAATAAAAAATTAAAAAAACAAATTAAAGAATTAAAAGAACATAATAAAATGATGTATGAGCATCCGTAAAAAATTTGAAAAATTCTGGAGTGGTGGAGTGAGCTTTCAAGCCGTAGAAACATTCCCAACTTTAGATGCAGCGGTTAAGGCTAGTGTACCCTCTAACGCTGCTAAAATAATCATAGATGAAAAAACTTTAAGCTATGATTTTAAACGCATAAAGGAGGTAGATAACTCAGATGCAAACGCACTACCAAAAACTGGAGGAACAGATCCAGGAAAAGGAAAAAGAGAGAAAGTCTCTGAACGCAAAGATCAGCAGACTTAAAAAAAAGAATGACGGAATATATCCGCCAGGTATTGCAGCTCTCTCTAAAGATGCACATTCAAAATTAATTGATGTCATCCAGCTGCAAGACAAGCTAGTAAAATTACAGACTTAACTAGCTTTTTATAACCATTCTAAACTACTGCAATATGTAGAATACCCTCCCTTGCGCCTAACTAAAATTACCATAAAAGCAAGCTAGTTGCATTATTGTCAATATGTCTTGACACCCCGTCAATGAATGCTTATATCTATAGTATCAATGAAGAAATTTAAAAAATACAAATTCAAGACTTTCAAGGCTCTTGAAAATTTCTTTGAAACTAAAATCCTCCCTCTTGAAAACATAAGATCTAAAGTTATTGGCAAGACGCTTTATGTTTGGGAGAAAAAAAGAAAGGCTGCATGATCGTTCACTATGTTAATCAAGATCCTAGAGGCTATGGCTACAATAAAGATATGTCATATAAAGTCCCTAAGATCGGCACTAAAACTGATAAAGGCAAATGGTTAAATGCTTTTATTAATAAATTTTTTGTTGCTGGAAATAATAATTACCATTTCAAGTCTGCAAAAAATTACATCAAATTAAAAACTACTCACTTTAATATTAATAATAATAAAATGGCGTTAGTTGGTTTCTTTAAAAATTTAAAGAAATTAAAGCAGCATCATTTTGACGGAGAAGTTTTTAATGTTCAATTAGTTTATCAACCAACCCAGGAGGCTGCATAATGGGTAGCAACGGATCGGGAGGTACACCCTATTATATTTGTACTTATAAATTACCTGGGAGGGAAAAAACTTTCCAGGGTAATTCAATCCCAGAGGCTCATCAAAAATTCATAAAGGATTATGCTGAGGCTGCGGGTCAAGTGAGAAAAGTAAAAATCGAAAAAACTAATGATCCAGGTTTCTTAATGGTTTGTAATTATGAAACTTACAGAGATTTTTTCGCTAAACCAAATCTTAAAAGAATGGCAGAAAGTGAGGGTATGCAATAATGCTTAAGATGGCTTGGGTAGAAAAGAAAAAAATGGCTGGCGGTTATAAGTTTAAAGTTTTAATTAAAAATGACCAAGGCAAAAAAGAAGTTAAAGCTACTTATGACCTAAACCAAAAAAGAGCTGCGTATTCATTTGCTGAAAGTTTAAGACAGATGGAACCACACTTAGCAGCTCCCGAAAAAATAACTTTTGATACAGCTTTTACAGCCTATAAAAAAGATGTATTGGAAGATGAGCTAAAGACACAAGAGTTTAGATTGGTTATTTGTGGCATGATAAACAACCATGTAGCACCGCACATAAGCAAATCGCTCATGACCGACTATACCCTCTATGATTTTGAAAAGAGCTATATACCAGCTCTTATAGGATCTAAAGGGATGGTAGTTAAAAATCTTCCTGGCGGTAAAACTGAGGTAATTAGAGGCACTAAAAAGCTAGGCAAAAAAGCAATCAAAGATGCTGTTGCTAACTTTAAAATGTTTATCAGATATTGCCATGGCAGAAAATGGGTTATTGATCCAGCTATTCTTAATTGGAAATTTAATAAAAACTTTTTCCAGGATGAGAATACTAAACCAAAATGGCAGCCTAAATATAAGGATGTTTTAAAAATAGTAAATGCTGAGCAAGATCCATTAAACCAGGTTTTATTCCAGACAGCTGCTGAAACTGGCTGCAGATTGAATGAGCTGCTGGGTTTAACTTACTCAGATATAGATCTAAAAAGCAGACCAGCTGTTATCTCTACAAATCACAGCTTAGATAAATGGGATAATTTAAGAGAGAATTTCTTAAAAACTGCTAGCTCTAAAAGAACCATAGAGATCTCTAAAAGTTTGGCAATCATGCTTAAAAACTGGATGGAATGTTCAGTTGCTAAAAAGCAAGGTAAATACAAAATGCTATTTGGTATTACTAAAGCCTCTGCAAAAAAGAGAATACAGAGAGCAGCTAAGAGATGTGGGATAGTTTGGCAGAATGGAATGTCTCCATTTAGAAAATTCAGCTATTCATATTTGAGAGATCAAATGGTTTTAACAGACAAACAAATCATGCTTAGATTTGGCTGGTCCAATATGGATACGCCAAATAAATGGTATTACAAAGATCTTGACAATAACAAGTCTGAGAGAATTGCAGCCATTGATAAGATGCTCCTTAATTAATGGCGCAACCCATGAGCTATTTCCTTTTTAAATTAAACCTGGAGATGGCTCATGTGAGTACCTTTGGCAGAGATGATTGGGTACAAAAAAAATATCAAGAATATTTATCAAATTTCAAATCACAAAAAAATTTTGAAAAAGAGCAAGATCACAAATTATTACAACGCCAATCCTAACTTTTTTAATTCAACATCGCTCTACTATTCAACAAAGTCGAAAAAAAAATACCCTTAAAATTAAAAAAAACGAAAAGTTGTCGCAGCTAAGTGAAACACCCTAAGCAAATTTTTTTTTTCAATCGACTACTCTTCAATAAAAATTCCAAAACGAAAAATTTTAAAAATCGCTCATGTTATAATTACTTATGAAAAAGTTTTTAACACAAAAAAAGAAAGGAGGTAAAAAAATATGAAACTCTTTTATATCAAGTTAGCAGAGAGATCTAAGTTCGATAGCTTTACAGCTCATCATCTTTTGGATGTGACCGATACTTATCTTCATGCTCAAGAGCTTAAGAAATATTATGAGAGCGATAGTCATAAGACTTTGGATAGAATAACAATTCAATATTCTTACCCAAACAATTTAACAACGGAACCAACTATCACAGACTTTAACAAAGATAGAATGTTAAAGTTTTTAAACTTGGAACCAATAACTAAGGAGGCTGCCTAAATGAGCGATAATCATTTAGAGAAATTTCTGGAAGAGAATAAGGAGATGCTGATAAAATCATTATCAGCTGATCCCCAGGAAAGACTTAATGCTGCTATTGCCAATGCTATTGAGCTTGAGAAAAGCAAAGGTTTTGATCCTAAGACAGAGATTATCCATGTGGATATAACCCCAGGAAAAAACTCTGTTCAGATAACAGCAATTAAGAAAAAGAAAAAGTCATAAACAAAAAAAACGGGAGGATAATATTTATCCTCCCGAAAATCCTCTGATCCTTAAATAAGTTAGCAATCCCAATAGTTGTCGATAGTATTTGAACCTATCGAACAAATCTTGCATCCCGCTAGTATTTACAACACTTCTATTGCAAATTGAATAGATAATCTTGACAAAAATGCGCATAAAAAAGCATTGATTTTATTGAGAGAGTTGCCGTTGATATATCTGAAATCCTCTGATAATCCTCTGGTAATTTTAAATAATTGTTGCCTGGGCGTAGCGAAGTCTGGTATCGCACTAGCTTTGGGAGCTAGGGATCGCTGGTTCAAATCCAGCCGCCCAGACACCTATAACAAATTATCTATCTGCTGCTCAATCTTATTAAGCATACCCTCCCGCAGCTCATCATCTTTTTTCATACATTCATAATGAGCTTTAGTCTTATCTGCAAAAGCAACAAAGCTCTCAGTATTAACCATATCCTTTTTGCAGTATCTGCATGGTCCAATATCCATAACTATAGATACTGGTTTTTTCCAGGTTTTCTTAGCCATCAATCTAAGATTAATTTTTTTATAGATATTGAGCCGTCTATATTTTTCTCAAGTTCAGCCATAGATTTAATACATCTATATTCAATGTTATCTGATACTTGTCTATTAGCTTTACGCTTGCCAGCTAAACAGCTGCTAAGATCTGGCTGAATACGAGCCTCTTTAATTTCATTATTAACTAGCATTAAAAGAGCTATAACCATCTCTGTCATTGATGGCTCCCGTTAGCTCTAACTTTATCTTTAAGATCCTCCAGGCTTTCTTTAATTTTTTCAATATCTTTCATGGCGTAATTTATGTTGACATTATTATTTCTCATTGTTTCCATTTCTTTTTGGATGTTTTCTACTTGTCCCGCTATGTGTTCTAGCAGCATAAATTGTTCTTGATCCGTTGGGAGCTGCTCACTTTTTTTAAGTAGATCTGCCTGGTGTAATTCTCTTGATGTTTCTAAGCTAGTAATCCTGGCTGTTATTTCTGTATATGCAAAAATTCCTAAAGCTACAGCTGCGCATAAAGCTAAAAGGTTTCTAACTGGTAAAGAAATATTTGTGTTTTCATTTATCTTCATTACATCCCACCTCTATTCTTTGCTTTCCAGGATCTTTTTTTATGTTTATTCATACTTGAAAATTTGGGTCTTCTAGCAGCTATACTTGTTTTCTTTGGGATCCTCTCATGTGGGAGTTTATTTACATCAAACTTAATTCTAGCCATAAATCACAATTTATTTCTCACACAGAGCCACGGAGACTGCGATCTTGAGGTAGTCTGGCACCTACATACCCCCCTATTTTTTCTTTAATTTATTCATAGTAGTCACACCAAAGCTCGCACCTACTATTGTCAAAATAATATACCAAAACATTGGATCTGCTTTTTGAAGTATATCCCAGCCTTTATCCATAGCTGGCTGAAATGCTGGAATAAAATGGCACGCCATAAGCAGCGTAAAAAATAAACATAACCACTCATCTTTTAATGAGTGTTCTTGCTGCCTAACTTGTTCGAGCTGTACTCCAACTTTAGCCACATCCAGGTTATTAGCAGCCTCAAGTTCTTTCTCTTTTATTATTTTATCTTTCTGCAGCTTATGGTTTATTGCACCCATAGTCTTTTCTGCTGCAAATTTAAAAATTGGATTTTTTAAAAAACCTAAAAATTGGATCATATATTACTGCTAGCCATTTCGGCTGCAACCTCCGAGCAACGACCAGGTGTTTGCTTATTCCATTGGCTATCTAATATTTGAGCAGCTGCCTCCTGGATGTCTCCATCTTTTAGAGCTTGCCACATCTTTTTAAACTTAGATGTTCTTGGTCCACCAAGCTGATAACACATTTGAATAATGCAGCACTTTTGAATGTGGTTTAAATTAATATCTCCTATAAGTTTCTCAGCTGCCGATACAGCAATATTAAAATCTTTATCGAAATATTCCTCAGCAACTTCAATAGGATAATGCTTATCTTTAACAAGATCATCGGTAGGTAGCACCATGTGACCATAACCAAAAGTAGGAATGGATAAGCTATCAAGGTAGATATGATCTCTATACCCCTCATGTTTTTTAATCTTTTCTTTAAGCTCGTTGTAATCTGCCATAGTTCCTCAAGTTTGTTGTGGATCAAAATTAAGAATTTTAACACCTAAAGATCTTTGCTCCTTAGTTCTAGCTCGGTGTATCTTTGATCCGTTTTTTCTAAAGTTTCGTGTCTTAACATCATAAGCCTTATACTCTCCCGTAGTTAAGTTAAGTACCAGTAGATCTATTGGTCCCTTAGAACCAACTGGAGTAAAGACAACCAGGTTTGGATCAGCAGCAAATCTAGCTTGCGCTAGCAGCTCCGTCTCTAAACCTTTGGCAGCAGTTTTTCTATTTTTGGAAGAAGTAAAAGATTGAGCCAATTAAACCTCCAATTAAAATTATAATTGCAGCAGCTCCTTTACCTCTATTCATATCTTCTTTTAAACTTTTAATATCTTTTTTCATTTCATCTATTGCTTTAAATAAAGTCTTCATTCTTTCAGCACAGACTTTCTCATGGTAAGATATTCTTAATGCAGCTCTATCCTCTGCATATTCTTTTATTGTAGTTCTTTTTTTTTTAGATTTCATTTACTGGCTTACAAACAAACCTAATAAATATTTTATGTTTATTGGTTTCTTGTCTCCCTATTTCTTTTTGTTTTTTAATAGCCTCTGCATAACCAGCCTGGAGGCAATCGTAATAAGTATCGTGTGTTGTTGACATCATGTGCGGTGGCATACACGCTCCCTCGATTGCGCTGCACATGAGCATAACCAAGGCTATTTTCATAGCAGCTCCTTTTTAATTTATTTAATAATTTTTAGTTAGATACATTTTCAACTGGTATTTTATAACCAGTCATAGCAGTCACTTCATCTTGTGTAAGACCTAAAGCTAATAACTTGTCATTACCTGATTGTGCGTCAGCTTTCTTTTTAGTTTCTGCATTTTTAAATGCTTCTACTTCTTCTTCCATAACTTTAGCGTCTTTATCGTATTGTGATTGTTCTTCTGCTGTCATATCTCTAACTTCACCATCTGGTGTGTTAGGATTAAATGTTATTATTTTTGTCATTATTTATTCTCCCTATTTAATTCCATATAATGCCCATTGAGTTTCACCTATACTTCCACTTGCGGGGAAGATATAAATTCCTGTGACTGCCTCATCATATTTATTTGCGTCTAAATAAGCTGTGCTATTAGTAATGTGCAGTTCACTAGAGTTATAATCCCAAGAAATAACTTGAATATTTTTTGCATAGTTAGTATCCCAGGGTCTAAATATAGTTATTTCTGCGTTTGCGTGTTCTTGATTGCCGTCACCATTCCAATAAGTAGTGAACATTGAATCAGAGTTCCAATTACCAGAATTACCCCCACCATTAGAACCACTAACTCTTTGTGCATAGTCTAAAGAATTTACATAATTACTACCACCATAAGTCGTATATGAACTACCAAAATTAAATCTAGCTTTATGCCATGTGTTAGCGTGGTTCATAAAGATTTTAAAAACTCTGTAATCTGTTGAAAAGTATCCATTAATATTAAATGAACTACCACTTGTGACATCAGCACTTGCTAATTTCACATAGTCAGATGATACTGCTCCAAATTCATATCCCGTTGCGCCAGAATTTACTTTTAAAAATTCGCCAGCGTTTCCTATTGGAATACCATCTACAGC
>VTLG01002918.1_pt1 | contig 15393 bp, 25 predicted proteins | sample 4694571 | NCBI WGS metagenome assembly VTLG01 (sample SAMN12604809, study PRJNA352737) | marine metagenome | biome: ENVO:00000447; feature: ENVO:00000209|ENVO:00000569|ENVO:01000036; material: ENVO:00002151; isolation source: viral sequences binned using virsorter ...
TACCAGTAAATATAATTTGAAAACTTAAACACCTATTAGGCATAGTTGTAACGGCTACTGCCATGCCATGTAGAAACTCACCATGATATCTTAAATGATTGCAAGTGTATTCTCTCCTCACCCAACATTTAAAATGAGGAATATTACTTTGTAAATAAGGCATTATTTCTTTTTACTTTTAGCCTGTACTTTCTTGATTGCTTTTTTAAGGTTTTTAACTTTACCACCATTTTTCATACCTTTAGCCATCATTTTTCGTGGCGAAACATTACCACCTAAATTCATACCTTTAACTTTACCACCTTTTTTCATGCCTTTAGTTTTAACCTTGCCACCAGCTTTATAACCTTTTTTCTTCATCATTTTAGAATCTCCGTTTTCAATTTGTTTTTTAATTTTACTTCTATTTATGGTCATTTAAACCATCCTATTGCAAAGTTAGTAACAACACCAACAACGCCACCAAGACCCATCATAACCCAAAATGCACCTTTCCAACGATTAGCTGTTGCACGTAACTCTGACATATCTGATTTCATATCTTTCATGTCTTCTTGAAGAGCCTCAACACGTTCTTCCAAACGTGCTAAAGCTACTTCTAGTTGTTGTTTTTGCGACACTTTTAATCTCACTCTTTAAGCATAGAAAAATGTAATCATGTCAGCATGATCTAAAGTGTACGACACACTCATACCACTCGCAAATAAAACACCTTGTTCAGGTATCGTTCTATCTATCATAGTATTTGCCGTACCAATAGTTCTTGCTTTAAACAATGTTGTTCCACTTTCTGGTGTACCATTAATGAATGAAACTGTTCCTGCTGTTCCACCTGAAGTAATTGAAAATCCTTTTAAACGAACTCTCATACCACCACCACCTATTGCCTCTGCACAAAGAGTGCCAGAACCAACTTTGATGTTAGCAGCATATTGAGCAGAACATTCAACAGCCGTTACAGTTAGAAACAATTTAGTGCCTGCCACTGCTTCAGCAGAACTGGTGGAAGTTATAACTTCTGTCATAGCGTTACCAAAAACATCTGTGCCAGTTATGGTACAAGTTTTAGCATTATCACCTGTACCAGTTGTTGTCACAATAACATTTCTTGCACCACCACCAACAAAAGTAGTGTTAGCCATAGTTGCTGACGTATCAGGTCTTGCTGCAGTGACTAGTCTATCATCATCAGATGCATTTTCGTCATTGACAGTCTGAGGTATTACATCAGATCCAGCCATTTAAACCTCCTATTCGTTAATAATTCTGCTCATTTTAACATAATGACAGTGAATTGCTTCTGCTGCTGCTGCACCAGCTTCAATTCCAATATAAGGAATAAAATCAACATCATCTGTCATTGCTGCAGATTTAGTTGTACCAGTAGTAACGGCAGTTCCACCTGTTGAGCCAGAAGTGCTTGTTACATTATATTGAGTACCATCTACAAAAATTGACATTTGTCTTGAACTGTCAAATTCAATTTTTAAATGATAAATTGTATTCGCAGCCACAGTTATTGGTAAAACACTAATATGATCAGTGCCACCAATGCTATGAATAAAATGCAGTTTTGTAAAATCAGTGAATGATTCTGAATTTGTAGCATCTGTTTGAAATTTAAAATACGCTTGATCATCATCTGTAGCTAATAACTGATCATTAGTTAATTTTAAACCAGCATAAGCTTTTTGATTATCAATTGCAGGTAATGCTATTGATGTTTCAAAATGCACTTGATTCTCTGTACCCCATAAACATCCAGCCCATGCTGTAGCAGCAGTATCTAAATGTGGAGTAATAATCGCTTGGTCTTGATCAGCACCTGCAGTTGTTGCTACAATGCCTGCTGATGTTGAGTTAAACGTACATAAAGCTGTAGTCATATTAGTTCCAAGTGCTTCCCAGTTTCTATTCAAAGCTCTTTGAACTTCAACTGTTGATACTTGGTCAATATTTGCATTTAAGCCTGGTCTTTGTAAAAACCATTCTTCTAAATAAAATCGTCTTGTATCTTGTGGATAATCCCCAAGAGTTCTGTCCTGAATTAAACCAGTAGTAGAATCTTTACTGATCAACTTCATTCCATTTTGTGACCGTATTGGTCCTGAAAAAGTTGTGTTAGCCATTTCAATCTCCTTGTCTTGGCAAATGTCTACTTAATTGTAGTCAAGGTTTGATAAAAATATAATAAAAAAAAGGCAACTTGTAAAGTTGCCTTTTGAATAATTGTTCGGTTTTACTTATGCACCTGGTGAACCAAATACAGCACGAGGATCAGAAAATCCAAAAGAATATCTTTCTCTTGCTTTGAATCTCATGTTACCAGTGGTAAAATCATCTTCCATTGATGTTGCAAGAGGTGATCTTTCAAAGTGAATGAATCCTCTTGGTGCATCAGTTTTAATGAAGAATGCATCAGTATCAGTTAAGAAATGATTAACAACATAACCTTCAGGTAACATACCCATGTTTTTAGTTGCGTTGATATCATTATCTGAAGTGCCTGGTCTTAGAGTTGATTCTAATAAACGATCTGCAATGAATTGCAATTGTGGTGGAATAATTAACTTAGTTCCACGTAACGCAATAATCATGTTTCTTTCATCAACAAAAGTTGAGATGTCTATTAAAGCATTCTCTAATGATGTTTCATTTAGATCAGCAGCCGTTGAAGGCTCATTTCTAAATGTTCCACCACCACCAAGAGGGTGATCAGTAGCACAAAGCTCCTTACCATCTCCTCCAGTGAAACCACTGTCAAACGCATTGTTTAACGTAGCAGCAGCTTTTACTTGTTTACTGTGAGCCATAGAACGAGCTAATGCTCTTGTATATCTTGCACCTAATCTGTCGTACAAGTTATCTTCCATTGCTTCTTGAGTTAAAGCGAAAGCTAATGCAATAGTCTCATGCGTATAACGTGCAGTATAGACTTCATTTGCAGAATCGAAATTAACACCAGCACCTTCTGCTTTGGTTGGAGCATTACCAAAACCTGAAAGCATTACTTCTTCTTCAAATGCTCTATCAGATGTTTCAGTATCATAGATCTCTGTGTGCTCTGCATCATAGCGATCATATTCCATTCCAAACAATGCGTTTAGTCCTGGTTCTAACTCTTTAGCGAGTTGTGCTCTTGAAATTGCCATTTATCTATCCTCCTACGCTAGACCTGCACTTTTTTGACCAAAAATATGATTTTGGATCACTACGTGCACGTTGGTTGCATCTGATGAAACATCAGAATTTTCAGGGTCTTGCGAAATGTCAATTGCTTTAAGAGGTAAAGTAGCAGTTGTATTGCCATCAGATACATTTAACTCTGCACCAGAAATACCTGTTGTGGTACTACCTGCTGAAGTGTAAACAATATCAAAGTTACCTAGTAAATCTGCAACTGGAAAAGCTGCATTACATTGAACTTCAAAAATAACCATAGGGTCATCAATGATAAACGCAATTATATCAGAAGCATTTGTACTTGCTGGATAAAAATTACTAAACTTCTGTTCTTTTGTGGTTGGATCAGTATATGAACAACCATTGAATACGCCTACAATAGGAACGGTTCCACCATCTGCGTGAACTTCTACGCCTCCACCTGTGACTTGGGCTACCATGTCACCTTGGAAAATGCTGGTTCCGTAATCTGCAGCGATTCTATATCGGCTTTGTCCACCAGTAAAAGGCATTCCACCTATTCTACCAACAGGACGCATTCCAAAGGCAGCATCTTGATTTGCCATTTTATAGTCTCCTATTCATTTAAATTACGGTTTTTTCCAAATGAAACATTACTGTTTCTTTGGGGTTTTGATTTTGGCATAACTGGATTATTTTCTCTCATCCAGTCACGATCCACAGCTTCCATTTGGGTCTGTGTTTTCTTTTCAAAATATTCCTTACGTTTCTCCACAATTTCTTCTGGAACTCTCGCAAGTAATAAACCACCAGTGCCTATAACCCCAGCGTTTTTTCCCTCGTCAACAACAGGAGCATCAAAGTCTGGATAATCTTCTGCTCTAACAAGTTCGTAGCCTTCACGTCTTCTTTTGAAAACATTGTTTTTATCATCGTAATCCAAAACGGATTCACGTATCCACCTATGTTTATAACCTATAGGTGCTTCAGGAGCATCAAGTGCTGATGGTGGCTTCCAATCTAAATTTCGCTTTGTTTCTTCACGAGATTGCGAATCTCGACTTTGACGATCAATAGCCATTATGCTCTCCTATTTTCTATTTTAGCTACTTCCTTTGCATATTTTTCAAGAGGTATTTTCATCTTGTTTGCGAAAGCAACTTGACCTGGCGTTAATTGCACAGTTTTTTTCCGTCCAGATTTAACTTGTCCAGATGGACTAGCAGGAGCAACGGTTTGGACGTTAGACCGTTTATCCTGAAACTTGTTTGGAAAATTATCACGCATTCTTTTATCTATCTCTGTGTAATAATCTTCGGATGTGGGATCGTAACCTTCAGAACCAACTAACTGTTGATGTAAGCCTTGAGCAGCACCTGTCATAACCATATCAGCACCAAACCATTGGTTGTCTTTCATCCATCGTTGTAATTTTGGATCTAAATCCTCTACCTTTGGTGGTTGTTGTTTTTGAGGTTGCTGTTGAGTTTCTTCTTTTGGTTGTTGTGCAGATTGCTCAGATCTAGCTTTTTGAATCCTAACTCTTTCTTTTTCAACAGCCAATTTTGCCATAAGAGATTGAGCATCTGCCATTTTTTCAGCGTCACCTGCTTCGTGAGCTTCTTTATATAATCGTTTGACTTGATCTTCTTGGCTCTCAACACGATTTGTGTACTCATTAATGTAACCTTTATCTAAAGCATCAAGCTGTTGTTTAAGTTTATCGTTTTCTGCTTTTTGTTGTTGTGCATATTGCACAGCAGCGTCAGCCTCTTCAAGAGCTTGTTTTCTTTTAGCTGTTAATTGATTAATTCTTTTCTTAACATTATCAGAATAATCAGATAACTCATCAGTCTGTTCTTTATTTTCAACTGGAGTTTCTTCCTGAACATTTGTTCGGGTTTCTTCTTGAACAGGAGTTTCTTCAATCTCATAAGAAACTTCTTGTGTTTTCTCTTCAATTTTTTCTTGTTGTTCTACTGTCATTTAATTCTCCATCTTCCTTATACATAAGAAATATCAGTGGGGTCAAGTATTGTTGCGATAATATTGTCATCATTTATCAATCTTACCTCTAAATTCTCGACTTTAAAGCGATTACCTGCATATCTTCCCATAAGCACCCAAGTTTTCTCAGAACACCAAGCACCTGTTGGGAATTTATTTTCGTCTTTATAGGCATCAGGACCTATTTTTACGACATAACCAGCAACTGTAGCGAAACTTTCTCTATCTCGTGTCGCATCAGGAAGGTAAATTCCACCTTTTGTCTGTGCTCCAAGATAATAGGGTATTACGAGAAGTCTGTATCCTACAGGTTGGGGTAATCTATCAATGACAGAACCATCTAATTCAGAGGGATCTCTTGAATTAAGAGTGTCGTCTTCTTTAAAACCTTTTTTAATAGGGTCAGGAATTGGTGCATCTGTTTTACGTGCGTTAGCATACCTCTCTGGCACGAATAGTTTTTTAGCCATCTTCTAGCTCTAGTCCTTTCATCGCAGCTTTTATTTCATCTTCAGCATAGGTCATGCCACGTATCTGACCTACAATGAACCGATAGTCTTCTATAGAATCTATCGCACCATGAGAGAGAGTCATTGAAAAACTTTCTTTTCTCTCTCTTATGTTCTTTAATAAATGTTCAGCGAGTGTTATTCCGTCCACTATTTCTCCTGATTACACTTTTTAATGTTTTAGCTTGAGAAGCATGTGATCTAGATGCTTTCTTTAAGGCTTTAATTACTTTTTTTATCTTCTTGACTGCCATTACTTTTTCTTTGTGTTCATTAGTTGTAGACCAGTTTTACCGAACCTGTATCCAAAGCTGCTCCCAATACAAATATATAAACAGGTTGAGAACCAACTCGGCGTTGAGGTTTCTAAAAATATAAACCCTTCTTTAACATACGGTTGGGTCCACGGCAAAAATGATCCCAATAATATAGCTCCAAAAAGTAAGGTCCAAAATTCGTCCTTCCAGGACCCTGCCATTTGAGCCGTCAATGCTTGTTCATTCAACATCTCTGATGTTGCAGAAGTCTCGTAAACTTTCGCTTCGGCTTTAGCTTTTGCAACTTTTACGTCTGTTTCGGCTTTAGCCTTGTCTACACGACCTTGTAACCAAGTACCAGCTAAATTAGATACTGGTCCTAGTATCTGCCCAAAAATTCCTAACATTTCCACCTTCTCCTTGCTTGTCTAATTCTTGAGTTTGGATCATTTCTTGTTTTAGCTGAACTGCGTTTCAACTGACCTAATGATCTTGCACAATATGATTTTCGTCTATTAGCGGCTTTACTACCTTTTTTTACTTTCCCTGTAACGGCTGTTTTTAATTTACTGCCAGGATTTTCACGTCTGTATCTTTCAACACCAGCTTTCGTCATACCTGCACCAGATTTTGTAGAACGATAATATTTTTTCGTCTTTGGTGGTTGTTTATCAGGTTTTCTAGCCACGTCTTTTTTTCCTTAATGATTCTACTCTTCTTGGTTTACCTGCTGGTTGCCCTAATCTCTTTTTTTGAGAAATTCTACTTCTTTTTTCAGCCGTTGTCATCTCACTAGTGGTTTTAGGTGTTTTACTTGACACTCTTTTGCTTGGTCTACAATATGGAGTTCCCCTTTTCTCTCCTTTTTGTCTGCCACAAGCTTTCCCTGTGCGAACATCTTTCCAATCTTCTTTAAACCATCTTTTTAATGCAAGTCCTGCTTTTGTTTTACGAACAGCCATTAAAAAATCCTAGTTGTTTTCCTTCTTGAATTTTCTACTTGTCCACAACCTTTTGCTATGAACCCACCTTTATTCATCTGAACTACACCACCTTCTGCTTTTTTCTTGGACTTATTACCATAGTTTGCAGCACCAACTTTACGGCATTTTGCGATAGCTCCTCCAGCATAAGCACTTGGAAAAACTTTAAATTTTGCTTTTACTTTGTGATAACATGCGTCTTTTGGCATAACTACCCCTTTATTGTTTTAGTAATCCATAAAAATACAGCATAACAAACAAAAGCATAAACAGTAGCAATACCAATGTCTATTAAATGTTCTCTCATATGATAAATAAAATCTATCCCTGCTTGTACATCACTCATGCTCTCAGCACCAGAGTTTATTGTTACATTTTTTGTACCAATATCTCCAGTTGTTTGCATCATTGATATATCACTCATATTTATCCTTTAGCTAACCACTCATAAAAAGATTTTCTTTTTGCTGTACCTTTTAACTCAACGATAATATCCCAAAAACTTTTTCCTTTAGATACTTGTTTCGCATTACCATTTGTTTGATACATTTTCTCTACACCTTTAGCCATTAATCTTTCTCCTTTATCTTTTTAGGCACACAAAAAGCTCGGATAGCCAAGTTCCCAGCGATGATCTGCATTTGATTTTGCATGAGCACTCTCTGTTGAAGTTGAAGGCATGTATCCAAATCATTTACCCATACCTCGTCTTGTTTTGCATCTCCAAGAAATATTAAAAGTACCCATAATAATTTCAATTTCCATTCTCTTTATTACGTGTCCAAGCCGTTGCAGCCATAAATGACGCAACTATGCCTAAGTTTGCCACAACATACGTTGAAAGTAAAGCCGTAACCATTTCAATGCGTTCAAGTGGTATAATCGGAGACATAGCCAATGCTATTAACGCAATAGATGAAATACTGGATACCCAACAAATCATTCGTTGTTGATCTTGCATTTTATCGGCATTTTCTAAACGAATCATTCGTTCTTCTAATGCTATTTCTTCGTCTGTAACCACGTTGTCACCATCAAGATCAAATTTTGCGTATTTACTATCTTTTGCTAATTTTTTTGGGCTCATAACTTTTCCTATTTAAATTGTTTCTTAATACTTCTAACAACATTTTTCAAATTAAAAGGTTTAGTGTTTGGTCTATATGGACATTGATATTGTCGTGGACATACTCCAACTTCCTTTGGAATATTGTTAAGATACTCTGTGTTGTTTGCTCCTACGTACACACAAGCTAAAGTATCTTTAACAATGAGTTGTTTTGCTAATCGGCATGTTGTCATTTTTATTTCACTGCTTAACACTACTAATGCAAATAAACTTAGAAAACAAAAAACTATTAAAAATAAATATATGTAATGTTGTAAAATAATCATACACCCATAGATATGCTTATAATCCATATCATCCAACCTAATGCACCAATACCCACTAAACTTGCTACACCCATAATAGTGTACTCAAGCATTGCTTGTTTTCTTTGTTCGGCTTCATAAATAAGTTGTTGACGTTTCTTTCTGATACGACCCTCCTCACGAATTAAATCATCCCACGCTTGTAGTCCGTAGTTACCAATCAAATAATTTTTAAGTTCTTCTCGTTGTGCTTCTATCTTCTTTTTAGCAGCGTATGATTTTAATGCAACCTCTTCTACAGAACCATTTAACATTCGTGTTAAGGATGATGCATTCTCTGCTGATTTATTGATATTATCAATGTCTGATACACTGGACATCCACTTTCCAAGAGTTTCTGAGATGTCCTCAATTTCTTTCCCAGCATTTATAAGTTTTTTAACAGTGTTATAAGCAGTTGTTGCACCTGTTATAGCTGCTGAAAGAGTGATGGGATCAAGCATGATTTATTGTTAAAATACTCCAGCGTATTTTTTCCCTGTCATTTGTTTAGATGTACCTCGTTTAACTTCGCCACCTTTATTCTTTTTAATTACATTTTTTTTCCTAGAACCAACTTTTGGAAATTCGGTTCTATGTTCGTCTGCTGCTTTAACAATTTGTTTCACTCCACCAGTTAAACCTCCAGTAAATGTTTTTGCTGGTGATAATAAAATTTTACCCATAGTTTTTGCTACTGATTTAAATTTATCTTTTTCAAAATCAAGTTTAGTATATTCTCTACCTTTTTTTCTTGAAGCCATAGAGCCACCTTTTTTAGCTTCGCCACCTTTAGCCATATAGCCCATCTTGTTACGAACTTCAGTTGGTAATTTACCTAAACCTTTATTTTCCTTTGGAACTGGTTTTAACGCCATTTGACTCTCCTTTTTTTGGTCTGCCTTTTTTCTTTGTGGCTGGTTTCATTTCAACTTTAACTTCTTCTTGAACTTGCTCTTCAATAACTTCTTCAACAACCTCAACCTTCGGCTCTTGAATACCTTCTTTAGCTTTTCTTCTCTCTACCTTTTTAGCTTTTTCAACTTGGTAGACTTTTTCCATAACAGAACTGACCATTTTATTTTCCCTTATTGTTAGCGTTAAGTTGTGCAATATCTCTTGTAGTCTGGATACGAGTTTCTGCAATACGTGTCTTATCATCTAATGCCTCCTCTGAAATGTCAATACGTTGTTGATCAACAAGACGCTGATTTCTTTCTTTTTCTTTGTCAAACTGTTGTTTCTTATCAAATTCATCAGATTTTCTTTCTATGTCAGCACCTTTTAGTGCTAACTCTTGTTTCCTAATTGTAACTAACGGATCTTCTGAATTACTTGGTGCAATTGTCTGTGCATACTTCTCTGTCAATTCACCAATGATTTCTGCAGCTCTACTCTGAATTTGTTCTTGCATTTGTGCTATCATTTGAGGGTTTTGTTGCATCATCATTTGTTCTTCTGGTGCTATGTTATCTGTAATTTCCTGTGTCGCCATACCCTCTGCCATCATACCAATGTGTTCTTGTATGTGGCCTTGAAAAGTTAAAGCTATATTTGCATTTATTTGAGCAGGTGTTGTTGACAACATAGCCAAGTGTGCCTCAATATGTGCCGTGTGATTCTGTGTCGGAAACGCTTGTAATCTTTGACCACGCATAGCCTCTTGGTTCTCTTTCGCAGGATTCATAGGCATAGGTTGTGGAGGTGGGGGTAAAACTTGTTCAATATTCGACACACCTAATGCTTCATACATCTTACGATAGGCTTGATACAATCCTTGAGGTCCACCATGAACTTCAGGATTACTTTGAACCAACTGTAATTGTGTCTGTGCCAAAGCTATTCTTTGTGACATAGAGAATATGTTTGGATCACTAACTGGCAACACATCAATTCTATCATCAAAATCTGCTTGTTTAAGCATTGGTGGTGCACCTGCCATTTGATAAGGATAAGGTGACGGATTCATAGCAAAAACTTTTGCTAACAGTTTAAATTCTTGTCTCTGTGCGTAATGCAGACGTTTATGGATAGCACTCATAACTTTTGTACCACGTTCCATAACAGCCATAGTCGTACCCACTGGTGTTTGCCCTGACATCTCACCTATTTTCTGGTCAGCAGCAGATGCAAAACGTCTTCCAGAATCTATCAATGTTCCAAGAAGATTATATAATGTTCCAGATGGTTCCTTAAATGGTAATGGCATCAATGATTGCCGTATGTCGCCACCTGCACTATCTATGTCTCTAAATTCGCCTGGTGCAAGTGGTGTATCTTCATCACGGATTCTCGCACCTCTTGCTTTAAAACCAGCAGGTAAATTACTTAACGTACCTGCATCAATCAATTGTCTTAACAAACTGGTTGATGCTTTTGATAAGCCACCCATCATGTGCGTCAAACCAAAACCATAAAACCCTAAACCAGGTAAAAACTTATAATGAACAAAATACTGTTTCTTCATCATTAGTGGATCATTTTGATCGTAATTACGTCTAACAGCTAGAACTTCACCAGTTTTCTCTAATATAGACACAATATAAGGTAATTTTAATCCACTTGGATTGCCTTCTGTATCCATGTCTTCAAAACCCTCAATATCAAGGTTTGTGTGGATCTCATAAATTGTCAAATCGTCTTGTTCATTAGAACTCATCATACCATCAGCTTTATCTATCTCTTCTTGTATGTCAGAGTAATCAGTAGAACTTGATCCATAAGATGGTAAATCAACATTTTTGTAAAACCCTGATAACTGCATTTTTAAAATGTCATTGTTTGTCATCTTAACAACATGTGTGATACGGGAAGCAGTTAATAAATCTGTGGCTGAGTAAGGCACAACAATATCTTCAGCGTGTACAAATTTGCTGACTGCTCTTTGCAACAAAGGATCAAAATATATTTTTTTAAATGTCGAACCAACAATCGGTAAATAAAATAACATCTGGTCAAGCTCTGGATCAAACTCTTCCATAACAGTTGTTATCTCATAATTCATATAATTCTTGACACGTTCTGCTTGTGCCACAACATCAGGATTCTCATCACCTACAATCTCAACTCTTACTGGACCTCCTGATGGCAATAACTCTCTATACGCTTGTGCTTGAAACTGCGTAATACTTTCAGACAATAATGGGTGAACAATACCAGATGCACCTTCAAAAGGCTCTGTTCTGTCCTCATACTTAATACCAAGTAACTCAATACCAGATTTATAGATTCTCTCCCATTCTTCACGAGATGTCATATCATCTTTAACAGACGACACTAACTCATTGGATATTTTGCCTAGTTCATCTTCCTCTATAAATTCTGCTAAGTTTGCATCAAAAGGAACTTGATCCATTGGCATCATCTCTTCTTGTGGCAACTCTCCTACAATCGCACTGCCATCATCCATTTGTGCTATACCTGCTTGTTGTGGAAGTTCCACAATATCAATGGGTGTGTCAGGAACTTGTTGTATTTCTGTTTCTATCGGTCCACCAGGACCTAAAGGTTCTGCCATTAGAATATCCTCACTTTTTTTACCACGCCACCTTTATTCTTTCTAGTCAACTCTTTTTCCATGTCATCGTGAACTCGTCTTTGGAAAGGTGTCAAAGATTGAATCCCATAAAGCATAGCTTGGTTTCTTATTTTACCTATCTTATTTTTCCCAACAAGACTATTTAAAAGATCACTTTTATATGGTTTTGCCATTAAAAATGTCCTTTAAATTTTGTTACTTTACCACCTTTTTTAAACATTTGGTAATCATCAATACTAGGAACATATACGTCTTCTGATAATGTTTTGTAAAATCCACCAGTTTTAGGCATACCTAATTTTTTACGTATTTTTCTAACGTATGGAGAGTTTTTAATCCTTTTTTTTGCTATTGATTTTTTGGATGTTTTAAATGCCATCAGTAATACTCCCTTTTCTCACGATAATAATCTTCATCTTCATAGTCACTTGGTGTCATAATAAACCCTCCTTGACGAAAACGCAAGATCGCTTGTGTCATGCTATCTGCCAAGTCATCATGTTCTCCATTTGGGAACGCTGCACATTCCTCAACAACCTCATCTGCAAAACGCTTGTCTGGTCGCCAAACCATACCACTTTCAAACACAGGTGCACAAGCATTCATTCTTGTAAATTTATCAGCACCTCTGCTCGGAGTAAAAGGCGTAACAGGTATTCCCATAGTTCTTAATTCATGGGTGAGAGGAGTTCCTGTCGCCTTTTGCTCTATCAATATCATATCAGGATCAAATTCTTTATACAACCTGTAAGCATTGTTTTTTAATTCGGGGAAATCCCATCTCCCCCTCTCAGCGTCAAGCAATATAATACCCTCACTGTCACCCTCTTCTGGAGAGAAAATACCCCATGTCGTAATCGCACTATAGTCAGCCCTTTCGGACTTACTATACGCTGTATCATAACTTTGGATAATATAACTCACTGGTGGTGGGTCGTCATGCTCCCATAAATTCCACCACTCCCTTTTAATAATCGCACCCTCTTCAGCCGTAGGATTCTGCAAATACTGAGCATTCCATTTGGCTACAGGTATAGATGACCTTACAGCCTCTAACTCTTCCCTTTTCCAATACTCAGGCCATAGAACATTATCCGTGTCAGGAAATATCGCAGGAAACTCGACAACTTCCCAATTGTCTGCACCACCCTCTGCCTGTTTCTTCAATACCTTTGCTGTCAAATCCCTAACACTCCATCGTGTCATAACAATAATAATGCTACCTCCTGGCTGAAGTCTTTGTCTCGGACCAGATGTGTACCACTCATAAATATTGTCCAACATCGTGGGGTTCAACGCATCTTGCTCTGATACAGGATCATCAATAATTAACAAATCAGCACCACGACCAGCTAACGCACCACCCACACCAACAGCGTAATACTCACCACCCTTGTTCGTTGACCAACGACCAGAGGCTTTCGCATCAGGTGCTAACGACACATCAGGAAATATCTCTTTAAAATCAGAACTGTCAATCAAGTTCTTAACCTTACGACCAAACCCCACAGCCAACTCTGATGTGTGTGTCGCTTGTATAATCTTACTTGTCGGTTTCTTACCCATCAACCACGAGGGAAACAAGTAACTCGCAAACTCGGACTTGGTATGTCTTGGTGGCATATTAACAATCAAACGATTCGCCTTGCCATCAGCAACCTTCTGTAACTTCTCAGCGTATATCTTATGATGACGACCCTCAATGAATGACGGCCAAATGTGTTTTACAAAATCAATAAATTTTGTCTGGTAAGCATCTCTTTTTTCTAAATCAGTAAGTTTGGTGATTATCTCACCCAACTTCGCCATTTCATCGTCTGTTAAAAACTCAGTCGGTATGTTTAGATTGAGACTCATGCAACACTACGCATAGATCCTAAAAAATCATCAATGGCAGTGTCTAATTTGTTTACAGATCCACCTTCTTGCATAGTTGTCGCTGGTACACCTTGCATTGTAAATAAGTTTTTCAATAACTCTGGAGTAATCCCAGAGGGAATGACTGCTGGATAAGTTCCTGTACCAGGTACACCAAATGTCGGATAAGGCGATAAGTTTGCCATATCAAAATTAGGAATCCTTGTTGATGGAATTACAACACCACTAGGATCATCAGAAACTGTCGGTGGGGTTGGATCAACAATAGGATTAGGTGTAATTGGTGTCTGTTGTGGCATCATACCTGCAATCATGTCACGTAGTCTTTGTTCTTCAGCTAATTTAGCCTCTGCTGTGTCAAGTCTTTTTCTTCTTTTAATTTGATCTCGTTCCTGTTCTGCAACATTTTCCTGTGTTGCTTTATATAAATCAAATGGATCATCATATCCCATAAAACTACCTAATTTATTTACAAAAGGTGCAAACATACTTTCTTGAGATTTTAAAAAGTTTGGATACATTTTGTCATCAATTCTTGTTTGCATAGCCTTAAAAGGATCATTTGCAACATCAACACCATAAGCTGATTCAAAACCTTGTTGTAAATTTTGACCCCTTGAAATTACAGGACTTTCTGATAACTGACCTTCGCCACCACCAAAACCTCCCATAGCATCAAATGTATCGTCATCTCTAGCATCTTGCATTTGCTCACTTTTAATCCTATTTACAGTATCTTGTAAATCTCTTGGTAAGCCACCACTAACATTACCACTTATGTTAGTGGAAAAATCACTTTTTCTTCTTGCTCCTGAAATAGCACCACCTTTACCAAAACCCTGAACAATACCACCATCATTAAATCGAGATGATCTTATTACATCAGATGGTGGAAACTCTTCTTCACCACCAATCTCCTCAAAACCTGCTGACTCTGTTGTATATCGTGGTCGTAAAAGATTTATAATTTTAGCTAATAAACTAATACCTTGATCTTTTTCTTTTTTCTCTACCTCTGATTCTATGTCTCCTGCAAAAGCACTAGGAATAATAATACCTTGATCTTCTTCTATGTCTCTTTTTTTAACTAGTGTTCTTGGCTGTGTAACTAAATACTCTGCTGCATCTCTTAACTCTTCATCATCATATTCTTTCAATAAATCAGCAATTGTAAGTTTAGGCTCATCTATCTCTTTAAAAGTATAGTCTCCAGTGGCTTCATCATAAATCGCTTCAATTGGCTTGTCTCTTAATGCTTGTCTCTCTACACCACCACCAAATCTATTGAGCTTATCAGTGTCAGCTAATGCAATCAACCTTCTCGCATCATCAAATGGATCAACACTTGCAGGTCTACTAACTGGTACATCTGGTATTTTAGGTCTTGATACAGGAAGTTGTATCATAGGCTTACTTACTGGTAAACTAATAGGTCTAGATTTCGGTAATGCTATTTGAACGTCTTGTCTATCAATATTCGGGTAATACGGCACACCTCTAGCTGATTCATCTTCTTGAATTATATCTTTTACAGAGATAAGTTTTGATTCTGGCTCACTCTCAACAGTTACCATTGGCTTTTGTGCTGCCTGTTTCATCTCATCAACCATACCACGAGACAAAATCTGCGATACCATGCGACCTTTCTCTGCATCATACACAGG
>VTLG01004688.1_pt1 | contig 15393 bp, 25 predicted proteins | sample 4694571 | NCBI WGS metagenome assembly VTLG01 (sample SAMN12604809, study PRJNA352737) | marine metagenome | biome: ENVO:00000447; feature: ENVO:00000209|ENVO:00000569|ENVO:01000036; material: ENVO:00002151; isolation source: viral sequences binned using virsorter ...
ATTGCACCCTTTACATGTATGGGAGCACGGGATTTGAAGAAACCATACTCTACCTTCTTTCCACTTGAAAGATCATAGGTGCTCTGTGTGTTGTCTGTGTATTTTGAAACACCATTTACCGACCTTGGATATGCGATGTCCTCTGGTGGTAGAGACATGAACTCCTCACGAAAATCCTGTATAAAACTGTTCAACTCCTTCTCCGTACCTCCCATGATGATCTTGAGTGCTTCCTTTAATCTCTCACGACACGGTGCAGGAGTACTTGACTTGACCGCCTCAATGCCCATGATCTTGAGTCGGGGTTCTGCATACTCCACACCTTCCATGTTGTGAACATTTAGAATGTACCGTTTCTTGGCAGTCCACAGTCCCTTATCCGCAATTGCTTCTCGTCCCATCTCCATCTTTTGTTCGTATGCGTTGGTTACTTCAGAAAGAGCTTGATAAGATTTGCCAATAAATGGTTCCAACTTCTCTTTTGCAACACGATCCAAGAATTTGATAATAGACTTAGTTTCCTTTCCCTCTCCAAACACTTTATCAACCAATCTGTCAAAAGTGATATAAACCGAATCGGTATCAGAGGCAATAATGTAGTCTTCATCATGGGTTCCAAGAATTTTGTTAAGATATATGTTAAGACTTTTCTCAATCCACCTAATAGACAGTTGACCAGACGTAGTGATTGCTGTAGCAACCATAAGATCGAAATAACGAAACCAATTGTTACCAATTGCACCATAAGCACTGTTGAGAGAAATCTTCTTTGCCATTTGGATGTTGTTGTATCGGGAGATGTCTTTGAGTAGTTTTTTGTCCTTAGTGTCCTCATACTCTTGCTGAGCCTCGAGCATAAGTTTTTTATATTTGACTCGATCATTGTACATATTCTCCATTAACTCTGGCAAAAACCCACGTTTGTCCTTGCTAAAGAAAGCACCATTTGGGGTCATGCAATATTCTGTACTATTTACCATTACACCATCCAGAATTTTGTCAACCCATCCTTCTGCTGGTTTACCACCACCATTTACCAAAGTTTCTGGTGAGATATTATACTGCATAATCAAATGAGGGTATAGTGAGTTAAGGTCAAATGACATAACCCATTTGTGCATACCCACCTGTGGGTCTTTTACATACGCACCTTCAAACTTCTCTACCTTCTTGTTGTTTGATTTTTGTGGAATTACTAGGTTCTTATCACGCAGATGATTATAGATAACGATATCCCAATAACGGACAGTACCTAGCACATCTGTAAAATTAACCTTACCATCGTATGCCATCGTCAAGCATAGTTCAATCAACTTCATCTTGTCTTCTAATTTATCAACCAATTCCACATCGTTGATATTGTACTCAATAAACGACTGATAATCCTTTGTATACCACTCTCTAAATGTGTCATAAGGATTACCGTCCTTCTGATCACCAAGTTCTACCTTGGCAATATGATCAAGAGTATATCGTTCCTGATTGGTATAAGTGAACTTGCGATACAGATCAAAATAGTCTAGTGCGGCAATGCCGTCCAGAGTGTATACCTGATGATTACGACCCATTTGATATATCTCTCTGGAAAATACATTCTTCCAAGGAGACAGTCGTTTTAGTTCATCTTCACCGAACAGGTTCTTGATACGATTACACAGATATGGAATGTCAAAGAACTCTGTGTTCCAACCTGTGATAATGTCTGGATGATGCTGTTCCCAAAAAGCAAGAAACTTATTGAACAAGTCTCTTTCACCTCTGCAATGAACATATGTCACATCATCACGTTTATTTTCAAATTCACCAATACCCCAAACAACAATACGTTTAGACTGATGGTTCTTGAGAGTTATTGATAAGAGGGGTTCTTCTGCATCCTCTGGTTTTGGAAATCCATTCTCACACTCTACCTCAATATCAATCGTCACCATCAGGATTTGATCTAAGTCCCATTGAACTCTTTCTGGATACTCATCAGCAATCCAGCAATAGGGGTACTGTGTATTACCAAAGACAACATCTTGGTTCTCACGTTCCGCAACCCAATTCTTTGCTTCTTTGATAGATGGAAATTGGTGGGGTAAAACGGTACGACCATCCAGAGTTTTATAACCAGTGTCCTCTCTTGTCTTTACCAGATCAAAAAGAGTTGGTTCATATCGTACTCTGCGATTGCCACGAACACCATCCTTTACTTCACGAATTAAAAGGTTGTTTCCGTACTGAAGAACATTAGTGTAAAATTGCATTAGACCTTCCAATCCTCTCCAAAATCGGTTGTGTCAAATACTGGTTCCGAAAAACTATCCTCTGCTGACTGTGCAGCATCCACAAGGTCTTCCTGTTCCTTCTCATCTATGTCGGTTAATTTCATTTTTGCACGATCTATTCCTATGACAAATCGTCTATTTGTGGTAGGATCATTATATCGGTTCTTGAGTTGCTTGACTGCAATCTGGTTTAGTCCCTCAAGTTCCTCGTTACTAATGAGTGCAAACATGAAATCGGCAGTCGCAGGAAGACCAAAACTTTCACTCGTATCTTCAAGACCAATATCCGTAGAGGTGAAACCTGATCTAGTGGTCTGTGTTGCAGACATAATCGGTACGTTTGTTTCAACTGCCAATCCCCTAAGTTCCTCAGCGATTGCCTTAATATACATGTAAGAGTTGACATTGATTGCTCCTTTAAACCGTGATGACGCACATATATTCAGATAGTCCACGAAAATAATGTCTGGACGAAAGGACTTCTTGATTGCAAGTTCTTTTATCAGACCCCGAAAATGCGATGAGTGAGCAGATGCAGTCGGATATTCCTTGACAATCAACTGCCCACTGGTAGACTTGATGATACTTGCAATCTTGTTATCATACATCTGCTTGGGCAAATCATGCAAATCCTCCATAGAGATGTTCATAAGGTTTGCATCTATACGTTCTGCAATGCGTTCTTCTGCCATCTCTAACGTGATATACAGGACATTTCTCCCCTGCGAAAGACAGTTAGCAGCAACATGACACATGAATAATGACTTACCCACACCCGTACCAGCAAGTGCGATATTCAGTGTTTTGGGTGGTAGTCCACCCTTGGTTATGCGATTGAAGAAATCCAGATCAAATGGTATCTTTTCTTCTACCTTGTGGTAATAGTCAAATCGGGAATCTGCATCCAGCAGATAATCGTGACCAACCCGATTATCAAAACCCACAGCAAGGGCATCTGTGAGGATACTTGGAATAGCATCTGGACCTCGTTTTTTATCCTTACCATCAATGATTGATATGCCTTCAACAATTGCATTATACACCGCCTTGTCCTTACAGAATTGTTCAGTAGTGTCAACTAACCAATCAAAATCTACATCAGTAGACTCCATTGCTTGAATGACTTCAATCACTCTTTTATAATCGTCACTATTCAAGTCCTTACGACTTGATACCTCTATTTCTAGGGATGTTTGCGTTGGTATTTTATTATACTTATCAACGAATTTTGCTATTTCCTCAAATATCGTGCGTTCTGTACGATCAGAGAAATAGTCACCCTTCATAAACGGCAACACCTTACGAGCATATTGTTCGTTACTTACAAGTTGCGAAAGTGTTGTGCGTTCAATCGTCTGAGACATATCCAAGATTACCTTCTTCCAATTGGTCATCCATAATGTCCACTAGAATATCACCTAGCAGATTACGGAAATCGTCATGAATTTCCTCGTCGGATATACCATAATTATCTACTATATTATAGTCAAACGAAAGAGTCAAGTTCCCTTCCGCATTTTCTTTATCGTTTACCGACACTCTACCGTACTGGTATATGATACCACTATAACGTCCTCCCGTGATCACGATGGATGCCCAATCATCATCCTTGCGTGATACGAATTTATACATTGTCTTTATATCACTCATTTTTTGCGTCCTCAATTTCCCATATTCGGGGAAGCACTGTTGTCTCAGTCTCACTTAAAATGCCATAATGCTCTGGTGTATTTCCCCACCATATCATACCTATAGATACACGATTACCCTCATATGAAGCAACCCTGTGCGTCACAGTTGCATCAAAATACACCAACCTATTTTCTATCGGTTCAATCTCACGATCAATTTTCCATTCGGGTTTGTCATTTCCAAATTGAAGATTGCCACCACTATGGGGAGACTTAACGTAGTAGATAAATGTGTATTCTGGAAGAGGTTGCGGTGCCATGACATGACCGTTGACTGTACAATATGACTCAATATCGTTATGCCACTTGGGGTCTGTGGGACGTATGTTGTACCACGCCGTTGCACCCTTTGCTGGTTTACTAAGGTAACGATATGTAGAGAGGACCAGTTCATGCAATGCGTTAGATGGAATCGCACCATGACCCACCCAATGAACCTTCGCATATTCAAGTGAGGTTGTCGTTAAATCGTTGTATTCCGATTCCGTTAGGTAATCGTCTAGTATCACTGAATAACCAATGTCCTATTTTGAAGATGACCCTCTGCAATTTCCTCTTTGGATTGTCCGTGATATGCAACCGCATTGTGCGTATCAATAAGCAACTGGTTTACAGTTGTGTCATCCCCAAGATGGGAGGGAACACGAATGACAAACTCACCTAATATGCGTCCGAATTTACCCCTGCTGTCATCCATGCGTGTTCTCAAAATTTGATCTGAACCTAGTGGGAGATGTTTCTGGACAAATTCTTTTGCCTTCAACCCGTAGACCTTCTCTTCTTTATCCCTTGTTCTGGACTCAGGTGTGTCAACACCATACAAACGTATTCGTTGTTTCCGCATCCATACGTCAAATCCTAGATCAATGTCAACATCTACCGTGTCACCATCAACCACTCTTACAATTTTACAACCATATTCAAACATATTATTCTCCTTATTATTACCAACCCATCATTGCTCTAGTTGCTTCTGGTACACTCTCCATAGTAAATGGGGGGTCAAATGTAGTGATTACATTCACTTGGTGTACACCTTCAACCATTCCTGCTTGTCGTATATTAGCAACAATTTCATCTGCAAATGGACAAAATGCACTGGTTAATGTGTGTGTTATATCTACACTGTACTCAGCAACGCATGATTTTATGCCATATATTAACCCAAGGTCATATACATTTACACTGATCTCAGGGTCATAGACCTCTCGTAAATTTGCTATTATGTGATCTTCATCAATCATTAATTTCAAGTTTTTCTAGGAATCCCTTATCTACGCAAAAGAATTGCGATGGTTTTATATACGACGATCCATATTCTCTTGAGATGTGCTGATTTAAACCATAATGATTTTCAAGGACATACTCAATACATTTCTCGTTGCTCTTAAAAACGGGGTCATGAAATATATACATGTCACCCGATTGATTCCAGAGGGCAAGAATTAAAATCGTTAGTTGAATACTAGACACCAAAACTTTCTCCACATCCACATTGTGTCGTTGCAGTAGGATTTATTATTTTGAGAAAACTACCGCCGAGTTCTTCCACATAATCTATCGTACTACCTAACACATATAACTCTGCTACAGGGTCAAGCACTAGAACATCGTCAATAGGGTCTGACCACTTGACATCGGGCCACTTGCTCTTGAAATCCCACACATATTGGAAACCAGAACAACCCCCACCCTTTACACCGAGAGTCACATAGTCACCATATGGTACGTCTTGTACGACAGATATTAGATAGTCTTTTGCTTTGTCTGTTAGTGTTACCATATAGTTATTTAGTTCAATCGATTTGCCTGTCTCAACAGATAACCGATAACATTGTCCCAATAATTCTTACCCCAACAGGAACCGACCTTATCTCTAGCAGACATTGCCCATTCAATTCTCTGTTCCATGAGTGTGATTGCTTCATCTGTCATGCCGCATCCTTATATTGTGTATACCAGTAGTAAGAAGAATTGCGTAATTCCTCATTGGACTCACGCACATACTCCAAAACATCCCTGATAACTTCGGATTGCTTGACTGACCAATCATCTCCCCTATCAGCAATTTGTCCTATAATCTCTTGCACATAGTCAATAGATGGACAAGTATCGCCGGGCACCTTTGGTGCGGAACTCTTTGCAGCATCTATCCTTTTTTGCTTTACACTTACTTTAGGCATTTACCAACAACTCCTCATTCGTTGTTTCTAGAATTACATAATCACCAAAATACTCATCAAATACCTTGATAAGATTCTCGTAGTTACCAGACCGCATCCTATTGAACATGGTATCCATCTCATCGGACGCATATCCGATATCTCTTGCATATCGTTTTGCAAGACCTAACAAGTTATACGCATTACCGTCTGGTCCGTCCAGATCAATGACTATTTCTTTGCGAGATTCTTTATTGCGTATCATACCTCAGTCCATCCAACTGCTTCACACTTGTACTTCTTAGTACCAATCAAAACCATATCACCAGTGCTCGTGCTCCGACACGTTTTGTTGGGGAACATCTTGGTCACATCTTTGTTGTTCCACCACCCATCATCAATACTGTTGGTTAACATAAATGCCTTTTCTGCCTTATCTACATCCGACAAGGTTTTTTCCACTTCTACAAAAGCAACAGTGACAGGTGTTTCACCTTCCTTGTTGTGAATAACAGCAACTTTCTCATACAAGAGATTTTTCATCAACGCATCTTTCTTACCCATAATATCCTTCTTCCGTAAAGTAACCAATACCTTTTTTGGAGTCTATCTCATCCGTGACTAACCAAGTAGTAGAACCATTATCCCACCTGACCTTTACTTCTGGAATAGAGGGTCCAACATTAAAAGTCTCAACACTAACAACCTCACCATTCCAGAGTTCAGTATATCCACCGAAATCACCGATAATTTTTGTCCCTAATGTGACGTTCATAATAAATCTCCTAGAGGTAAAGGGGGCCAGTCCAGTTGATGGGATATCCACCATCAAGGATGTTACCCCTTGCTGCGTTCCTAGCAGGAGCAGCCCAACCAGCAGGTTTTAGAATGTCACCCTTCTTGAACACCTTATCGTTGTCAACACCAACGACAAACGCCTTCACACCACCACCCTTTTCGGTAATCTTGATGTACTTCTTACCGTAGGTGATCGTGAAGTTATTCTCATAATTTTCACACATCTTCTTCCGATTTTCATCCTTCGGAGGCATGAACCCAATATAGTCCCTAATCATGGCATCTTTCATCTTAGAAAGACCCGCATCAATCGTTTCAGCACCTTCTTTAACAAATGTAGTCATTATTTAATCTCCTCTGCAAAATTGACTGTATTAACCATCATCCCAAATTTTTCTAGGGCATCCTCATATGAGGTATCCATCACTTCACTTTCGGTGAAGTACTTACTCATCCGAGCCTCTATCTCATACTTGGAATTTCCATAACCCCAAAGAAATAGTGGAGTGGTATCATCCACAGAACTCTTACCAGTTGCAATCAAATTAAGCATTAAAACCTCTCTTGTTTTCCGATTATGTCTTATAGTACCATAAAAGATTCGGTTTGTCAAGTAAAATCGTTCACTCTAAGTCATTGATTTTATTGAGAATAAAAACTTTTTTCTTCCGTTTACCCACCGTAAACTCAGAAAATCCGTCTGGAATAGGGATATTCCATCCATTTTTTCGTGCAACAGAGACACTAGAAAAGAACCCTGCAAAGTGCATTAGGTGACACATCATCCAATCACCTGTTGTCGAGTTGACAGCAGTACCTATGGTATGCTCATCACCAGTATCAAAACCGAACAGTTTCCTGTCCATCTCTGATACGTCTGGATGGACGAATGATATTTCATTTGTCATCGTGGTCATTTGTCTTCCTTTCCGATCATGTTTTATTGTACCATGCGGAATAGGATATGTCAAGAAAAAAATGACCTATTTTGAAAGTTTTTTATCTTGGCAGTCTACCTCTGGGTTTTGCGCCCGGCTGTCCACCAAATTTACCAACATTTCTCCCAGATGGTGCTTTGGTGATACCTCGTAGTTCCATCTGATTAGCAATCCATGCTTTTGCAGTAGGATTTGTTACTTTTCTCTTCAGCAAACCTCTGATCTGTTTAAACACCTCATTGAACAGTGTACCGTCATCTACCTTCACATCGTTGTTATCTACAACAACTAGATTACGTTTGAAATGCTGACTGAACTGACCTAGATTAGACTGCACCTCTTTCCATGACTGCGTTGCAACTGCATCGGAAACACTACGTTCACGTTCTGCATTACGGGCAAGTGCAACGTCCAATGAAGTATTGACATATATCATATGTGTCTCATAACCTATTTGTTTAAGATCAGTTGATTGCTTTGCAATCTTGGCATATTCCTTACCAGTGCCATCTATGATAAGTCCGATACGTTCTTTAACGTAATTTGCTTGACGTTTTTTCGTTAATGCCTTTGCCCGATCACGCATCTTGTCTCTCTCTGGTCTTTCACGTTCTGCCTTTGCCGTTCTCATATCCATATCAAAACCAGCATCCTTGATATATTTCTCAAAGAGGTCATCAGAATTGACTATGCGTAGTCCAGTACCACCAGTGGTTTTCCTGACAACGAAAGACTTACCACTGCCAGGCCCACCAGCAAGAAAAAATGCTTTAAATATATGAGGGTCTTGCAACCCCTCTTGTAGTTCGTTGAAGTCCTTCATCTTGTTTTCCTATTATCTCTTTTTGATACCCTGCCATCTTTATAATGTATTTATCATTATCTGAAAGTGGTTCATATTTACGGTCTTGTGTTTGGAATGTCATTTTCTTGATTCGGTTCTTAGTCCTTGCCATTTTTTCTTCCTTTCGCAATTTGTGTTTGTTGGGTATTTTTTTAGAGTTAATAGTCAAACCTCCTTTCTAAAATCCGTCATAATAGTCTTTAATGACTCTACCTGACCCCTTCTTCGGGGGTTTACCTTTAGACGGTAATTTTTTGGGCATTGAATCTTTCATTGCCCATATTTTCATACCGTGATAATTTGGGTTTACAGTGAATGTGTGTTCTATTTTTCTTATGAGAAAAGGACCACCATAAACCAAATCTGGTGTTAATCCTCCACCTTGTTCCTGTTGAGCACGATGGGTAATTGCTAGGTCAATCATGTCTCCCGCATTTATTAAAGTATTTCCATGTGCGTCTATTTCAACAGAGGGACCACCCCCTGCTGACGAAAATAATCTATTCACTCCAACTCGTCTTTGCACCGAATTGGCAGCATTTTTTGTGATGAAATTATACTCTGGAAAACTACCAGAACCAGTTCCAACGGTGCTGCTATGGTGTGCATCATAGTTGACTTCTCCATAACCCATGCCAGTGTCTGCTTTTTTCTTGCTTATAGATGATGGAACAAGAAAGGTCTTTTCTTTGTGTTTTGTTATTGTGTCACCTGATGAATTGATTGGACTTTCACTGTACACGGGTTCTCCTAACCCACCACGATTAGTTGCTGGCATCTTTTGCTCGATTTTCTTTGGGTTAAGATAATCGTATTCATATTCATTATATGTCTTATTGAATATGTCGTGGACGATTAATTTTGATGCATACATACCCTCATCATAATTAACTACCCCATCACTCATATTCATGATACGATGACCTTTCATCGTTGAAATTGCTTCTAACCAATTGAACACACCACCCTTTTTCACAGACCCGCCAGGTTTGGTAGTCTCTATATATTTCATCATCGGTTTTGCTTTATCCGCATACATACTTTCTAACGTCCTAAAATGATAACCCATAGTAGTCTCAAAGAAATAGTAAGTGGGTTCCTCATTATCATTTACAGCCTCGTTCATTGCCATTTCAATTAATTCAAATGGTGTAACATTTGGTGCAATTATTTTCTTCTTTCCGATAGTTGGTTCTATGTAGAGGTTTTTGCCACTCTTTATAAATTTTTTTAAAATCTTCTCAACTATATCAGAGTATAGTCCTGTGAAACTTTGACTTAACCTTCTGCGATAATTTTCCATCAGTTCCTGAGAACAGAAATTTATGACGGTTGCACCAACGGTTTCTCTCACATTAACACTTGCCTCTATAGAACTAACCATAAGTTGATTTTTGGTAAAGTCAATCATAGCATCTTCAGAATTCCAATTTTTTCCAGTTTTTATTTTGAGGTCAAGAGTTTCCTGCCCGACAATAGGTCCACGAGACTTTATATTAACCGTATCTGCAAAAGACAGTTGACCCAGAATGGAAGTTTGTTGTATATCTTCTGTGAATTTTATTCCTAAGACCGTTGCATCGCCTTGTGTCAAATCTATTTCTTGCCCATTAACGAGGTTAATCTTACAAACCTCCAAAACAAACTCACCTGGCTTAAATTGCCCATCTACCATACTTACAATTCCTCTTTTATGAGACTTTCAAATTCTTCTTCAAATTGATCTACATACCGCCCACCCAAAATTCTGATCCTTCTCATTTGATTTTGTAAGTCTTCTTCATAGTCTGCATTTGTGACTGCTGTTGCTCCAGCATGATCTGTTTTGTCTGCACCTATGTTAATTCTTACATCGGTGTTGCCAGAAGATTGTGTTATGTAGTAGTGGTGTGTTGCATTTACGTTATCGTACTTATCGTTAACAAATGCAATCCACTCGTAATAAGGCAAGGGCCATTGATGATAACGATCCGTTATGTCGTTCACCAACAAAACGATCCACGACTTCTTTTGATCCCCATAAAATTTATCCGCAACTATTTCTGGTGTTTCACCTTCTTTTATATCGTAGTAGTCAAAGAGTAGGGTATTCACTCTTACCTTTGACCTTGCTGCCACTCTTCTTAACAAGTCAGTTACAACCTTGGTTTCTCCATTACCTATAGAATCGTAATTTATAGTTGGAAACATTTTAAACACGATCAGTACCCCTTTGCCACTTCAGCTCTTGTCATGACTTCAATTTCACTAAAACCTAGAACCATCGTTACCTTTGCAGGAGCACCATCATTACCAACAGAAATATACCTGTCACCAGAACCATAAGTGACATCACATTTGGTGAGGTAACAAGTTTTTATTTTATGCAGAAAAGTGTCACCCAATTCCTTTCCTTTGTACATGTATTGTATATCAAAGGTATTGGGAAAAGTTGAATATCTTGTTATTCCTGTAGTCGCCGGCTGTGGTTCGTCACTCACCCCATCAATATCTATACTTTGATCCTCAAATCTAATATAATTAGGATGCATATTCTGTCTAAAGGTTTTAATAATTTTTGTGATCTCGTTTGATTCTGTCACATTTCTTGGTGTCATCGTGAATGTGTAATTAAATTCTCTTCTGGTCACACCCTCAAACATGAGTTCCATATGGGGTGTCATTGCTGATCCTGTTGCAATTTGCATCACCGCCTTTGATCCTGATGCCGCAACATCTAGTCCCTTGACAACCATATTTATGAGAGCCTTACCAATTCCTGTAAGAGTACTCATACCTATAGCTCCTGCAACACCCTCAAAACCACTTGCAGACTTTATTGCTGATGCAACATCAACAGCTGTCCCTGATACCATACCAATGTCTGCCTCTGCAAATTTGATGTTGCTTGACACATTTATCTGTGGTGGCATGTACATTGCTACTTGTGATGTCGTCCTCGTTGTCATCTTCTTTCGTAGGGTGATTGAGTAATTACCACCCGTTCCAGCAGTATCAAAATCAAGTGATTTTCTTGCTTCACTAAATGCAGGAAGTTGTTGATTGATATAAAATAATATATAATGACCCTGCATTTCATTGCTATCAACATCATAGGGAAACCTTAAACGACCACTATGAACTTGTTTTTGATTTTTTGGAACAATAGGAGTTAGTTTGTTTCCCTGTCCACCTGGCGGCACAACCGTCGTTTTTTTCTGAACCGCATTTGGGTCAAAATTATTAGTTGCCGTTCCCTTCGGCCCCAACCTTTTTTTTACGTCAGCAGTTGATGATGTGTACTTAACGAAAGGTGCTGTTGCTGGTGCTGCTGTATCTGCCATCTTTATTCTTCCTATATAATACTATATTTATGTCTTACAAAGGTCTATATACTCCAACAAACCCAAAAAAATACAAGGGTGATCCTCACAGAATTGTATACCGTTCTCTATGGGAACGCAAATTTATGACGTATTGTGATACGAATGAGTTCATTCTTGAGTGGGGCAGTGAAGAGGTCATCATACCCTATTTATCACCTTGGGATGGTAGAATACACCGATACTTTCCTGATTTCTATATAAAGGTCAAACAACATAACGGTAACTCTAAAAAATTCATCATAGAGATAAAACCCAAGAAGCAGTGCTCTCCCCCAACTAAAACTCCCAAACGCAAGACAAAGAAATGGTTGAATGAGGTAAAGACTTGGGGTATCAACGAAGCAAAATGGAAATTTGCAACAGAATGGTGTGAAAATAATGGCATGGAATTTAAGATTTTCAATGAGGATCATTTGAACATTCGGTATAAATAGTATTATGGCAGAAAGCAGTTTCATAAAATCGGTCAAGGATGCAGCAAAGGGTCGTGATCTATCCGTTAACTGGTATAGAACAAAAATCAAAGAGTTTGGACAACCTAGTGCGATGAATTTAATCCGTGATGGAAAAAGAAATACTAGACCCTTTAGAGGTAGATTAAACATGTTCTTCTATGATGCAAAAAACAAGAAGACACTACCTTACTACGACACGTTCCCTTTGGTGTTACCATTAGAAAAATATACTGATGGGTTTCTTGGTCTAAATCTTCATTATCTACCAATAGCACTGAGAATTAGATTATTGGATAGATTAACCACATACAGTACAGATGATAAATTTGATGAAGACACAACACTGTCCGTTGATTATGCGAAACTAAAAAATATCAAATTAATCAAACCTACCATACATAAATACCTTTACGGTTATACTAAATCTGATTTCCGTAGAATTGATGCAGATGAATTTACCATTGCTGCACTTCTACCTGTTCAGAGATTTAAGAAAGCAACAGCAAAAGCAGTATGGCAAGACTCTAGGGAAATGATCTGATGGCAAAGACAAATTATAATTCTCCTCTAAACAGGTTCTTCAGCAGTGTAGGAAGTGCAGACTCAAACTATGGGGGAACTGCTCGTTCCAACAGATTCAAAGTCATGGTGTACAGACCCAATGTTAGTATGCCCGGCGGGGCGCCAGGTGAAAAGTTAGTAACTCAAAATGCAAAAGATCAGGAAGCAATATTGTTACGAGCAGAAAGTGCCACAATGCCAGGCCGTGCATTACAGGTTGAGGAAAATTATGAAAGATATGGACCTTCAACCAAAATGGTCAATGGTCTGACATATGAGGAATCAAATATCGTTTTCCTAGCAGACCAAACTTTTGATTTAAGACTGTTTTTTGAAGGATGGCAAGAGCAATCATTTGATACAGATACATGGAATTTGAGGTACATGCAAGATTATGCAGGGGAGGTAGAAATATCACTTCTTGATAATCATAACGTGGTAACATACACAGCAAAATTATGGGAAGCATTTCCCACATCAATAGGCTCTCAAGAATTTAACATGGGTTCTTCTGGTGAATTACAAAAAATTACTGTCTCCTTTGGATATAGGTACTGGACTAGTATACCCGTTGGATTGGAATTCGCACAAAATCTTAAAGATGGGTTGCCAACAGATGAGTATGTTGATGAAGCATATCACCTAACTGAAAAACAGAGAGCACAACTTGATGCTGAAAGAGGTTACGGTTTTTGATAACCCGTAAAACCATATTATTATAAAGGATGAAAAATTATGGCATTACCTAAAATAAGTGTACCAGAGTATACAACAACACTTCCCTCAACGGAAGAAGAGATAAGATATAGACCATTTCTTGTGAAGGAGGAAAAGGTTCTTTTGATTGCTCTAGAGTCAGAGGATGAAAAACTAATAAATGACGCAATTGTAAAAATTGTCAATGAATGTACTAATGGAGCAGTTGGATATAGTCACACTCCAATATTTGATTTGGAATACATGTTTCTAAATATAAGGGCAAAATCTGTGGGTGATGTCCTTGACTTAACTGTTATTTGTCCTGATGATGGAGAAACAGAAGTCGGCATAAAAGTAAAAATTGAAGATATAACAGTCATGAACAAGGAAGGTCATACCAATGTAGTAGATTTGACAGATGACATCAAAATTGTTATGAGTTATCCAACATCTGCAACCTCTAGACAAATTGCAGCATCAGGACAAGAAGAAAAATCTTCAACTGAAATTACTTTTGATTTAATAAAATCTTCCATAGAGGAAATACACGAGGGAGAAACCGTTCATAGGAGAGTGGATATTTCTAAAAAAGAGATGGATGAATTCTTTGAAAGTTTACAGACTGACATGCTTGAAAAATTGAATGAATTTTTTGACACCATGCCTAAATTACAACATGTCGTTAAAGTTAAAAACCCAAAAACGAAAAAAATGAATGAGGTAAATCTGGAGGGCCTCTCCGATTTTTTCGTATAGGGATGTCTCATATAAACCTAAAGCATTATTTTGAGACATTCTTTGCCATGATGCAACATCATAAGTACAGTTTGACTGAACTGGAAAATATGATACCTTGGGAGAGAGATATATACCAAGGACTTTTGATGAACCACTTAAAAAAAGAACAAGAAGAAATGGAAAGGGTAGAGAGAAAAAATGTCGGATGAAACAGTTAAAGTAACAGAAACTACCAAAGAGTACGAACTACAAAAGTCTGATATTGTCCCAAGTCATCCAGACGAAGAACCCACTTGGTATAACAAGACAGCAGGAATGTTAGACAAGTTTCGTGTCATTCCTAGACTAGTCATGCTCTCATATTGTTGGGCGTTCTATGCATCTGTAGATTGGTTCATGCATCTCTCTAATCCTACCAATGCTCAAGCAATGTTCATATCAACTATCGTAGGTGCTGGTGCTGCGTTCTTTGGTTTATATGTTGGTAAACCTGGCGCCTCATTGCCTAAGAAAAAGAAATAGGATACCATCATGGCAACGACTGACGAACTCAAGGCACAAAAAGAAGCATTTGCAGAACTCAAACTAGCATCTAGAAATCTGCAAAGAGCAACAGATGGATTGGGTACTGTTGCTATGGACAATAGTTCTTTTGTCAAGGCCCTTGGAAAAGATTTGGGCAAACTTAACAAACTTGGTAAGAGATTTAATATATTTCAAAACTTACAGATAGCACAATTTGCTAAACAACGCCTACTCAATAAATTCAGTTTTGGAAGAGACAAAAAAGCACGAAAAATATTGATGCAGCAACAAAACTTGTCTAAGGAAGAAGCAAAACAATTACTTAGAAAAGCAAAAATTTTTAAAGC
>VTLG01011691.1_pt1 | contig 15390 bp, 9 predicted proteins | sample 4694571 | NCBI WGS metagenome assembly VTLG01 (sample SAMN12604809, study PRJNA352737) | marine metagenome | biome: ENVO:00000447; feature: ENVO:00000209|ENVO:00000569|ENVO:01000036; material: ENVO:00002151; isolation source: viral sequences binned using virsorter ...
CTCGTAGTACGCAACTATATCTGGTTTGTTAATTTTAGATGTGGGTAATTGTGTGGGATGTATCCACTTATCACCCTTCTTCCGACTATGACGTTCACTATGTGAAGCAAAATGAATACGATCATTTCTCAGTAAGCATATACCAGCGTCATGGAATCCTTCTGAAACTCCAAGAATATTCATAATAACTAATCTTTTATTGGGACGTAAACCCCTTCTACAATAAATTTTTCTTTGGGGGTTAATTTTAATTCAGCATCAGAGGTAAACACTAAGTAACCTAACAACACATCCAAAGGATTTTCTGCTTTACGAATAAAGGTTTTTGCATTTTTAAACTTAACAGATGACTTAGAATTCTTAACAATTTCCTGTTCAAATATCTTTAATTTGAATTTAAATAAATCCTCTTTTTGTGAAGTATCTTTTTCATCATACTTGAAAAATGTTTCGAAAACACTTTCTAACGACGGCGGTTTTGACACATCTCTATCGACATATTGTATCTCTTTCTCTTTCTCTGTCATATTATTTTCTGGGCGTTCCATCCATCCGCGAAAGGCTTCTCTGAACTCTTCACGAAATGATTCATGACGTACTTCAGTGCGTTCATTAATTTTTTCATAAGGGACTATCTTAACAAAATCAAGCCACTGTTGATCTTCTTCATCTACCTTGATATAATGTTCGCGGTTCTTTTCGTCAGTTGGGTCTTGCCACAGAATCGCAACAGTATCCAATTCTGGATTACTCCAATAATAATCTACAATTTTATCTTCCCAGTGATATGCCATTTAATTTCTCCTGTATAATCTATTTATAAGATTAAACGTGTACTATCTTGAATGTCCAAGTGTTAATAGTTGCTGCTGATCCGTTAGGAAATTCCTGAGCACGATAATCATCTAATCCTACAAATCGTGTCTGGTAATTACCAGAACCATTTAGTCTGGTATCCACTATCGCTGTACCCCTAGCATTACCCGAACCATTAATGTTATAACTTAATTTATGTCCACCAGAATCCTCTGCTGCGTAAAACTGAATATCATTTTCAAGTGCAGCGTTAAATGTGCTGTCATCAGCGGTCAATGGACCTTGTATAATATCGCCACCACTCTCTGCGAATAAACATGCGGCAGAAGGAAATGCTCGTGCATCACTTCTTCGATCTACATAAAAATTTGTAATAGTTGTTGGTTGATCTAGTGTTTCTGGAATACCGCCGGCGCTATATGCACCTGTGTCAGCGCGTTGATCAATAAACACAGGTGTTGCCGAAACTCTAGTATAGTTTGTAGCAGCACTACCACCAGTGGCAATTGTATATGTTCCGTTAGTGGCCGAACTCTCAGTTGCATTAATCATTGCATCTAAAGAAGCATAGATAAAAGTATCAACATAATCTGCTTGAGACATAACTCGTAAATTATTATCTCCATCAATATAAAGAGGATAACCAACGGCACCCAGATCGGCATTTGCAGAACCAGAGGTATCATAAGTTGGTCCTGTAATCTTATCGTATGTGGCTCCAGTAACAACGCTAGGTTCAGCAGTTGTTCCTTCTGATGGAAAAGCAGTAGTACTTGTAGATTGTGAGCCAGCCTGCATCCTAGTATCTGTCATACCAGCGGGAGAAAGAGTACCACTACCAGAAACAACAGTTACAGTAACCGTAGGACTTTTAGCATAGAGATACGCAATATAGGCATACCACTCAGTTCTCTCACCAGTGGACATCTCTACTATATCAGTACCATCATATTTTACGGGAATACGAACTGCCATTTAATTACCTTCCAAGATATTTATGTCATCCCTTTGATAGTTTTTAGAGTCGATCCGGCAGCATTTTTGATTAAAAGAGTGGCGCCAGCTGTAGCAGTGACCGTGCCCGTAACCGTCACGCCAGCTGATGTTGTCTCAAACTTTTTTGAATTGTTGTGGTAAAGATCAACAGAACCATCGTCTGTAAAAACAGCCATCGTTTCGCCAGCATCATAAGAACGAATATGAAGTGCTGCATTGTCCAGAAAAGTACTAGACGAACTTTTCAGATGCATCGTACCAGTGCCGCTATGGATGATATTTGAATGACTTCCATCATGGAATATTTGCATATCATCACTACTGCCAAATAACATTTTGTCACTATCGGGTAATCTAAGTCCAGTGTCAGCAACATGCTCAAGATATACATCTTGATCATTACCAAAATAAAGGCGGCCGCCATCATCAAAATATGCATTATTAAATTCTTTTGAAGTTGAACCTAAATCACTCCCCCCAGCGTTAACTGGTACTATATTTCCAGAAACACGTTGTTCTCCTGTCACTGTCATTACACCATCAGCGACAGTCATCAAGTCTGTATCAGAAGTATGTCCAATTGTTGTTCCATTGATAGAAACATTGTCTACTGTAAGAGCAGTCAATGTACCAACTGAAGTAATATTTGCTTGTGCAGCAGTAGAAAGAGTACCAGCAAGTTCACCAGAAGAACCATAGATAACTGCCTTAGAATTTACTACAGAATTAGCAGCTGCAGTATCTAATAAGTTTAATTCGGCTGGAGTAGAAGTAATTGCAGTTGTTGTGGCAGCTGCCAGAACTGGTATGTAACCGCCTTGATTGATTAAATATTGTGTATGGTCAGCGGTTGGGTCAACAATCGAAAGCGTTGTTTCATGTGCATCAGCAGTTGCGCCCTCAAAAACGACTGCGTTTTGTGCGTTCATGGTAACAGTATTAACCGTTGTGGTTGTACCTGTTACTGAAAGATTACCAGAAACCGTTAAGTTTTGTGAAGCTGTCACGTTACCACTAGCGTCAATGGTTATCGAATCAACATCACTAGAAGAGCCAATAGTCGAACCATCACCAATAACAAGGGAATTGGCAATCGTCAACAGACCAGCAGAACTCAAAGACATTTTCTCTGTCGCAGTTTCACTTACACCAACTCTAAATGATAACTTGGTTGCATTATTAGTAGCACTAAAATCACCCTCCGATACTGCATCAATAGCAGCAGCAATTAATCTAGAATCTGTACCTGTACCTTCATCTGGTGCTTGAAACTCAATTTTACCAAGAACATCATTTGCAGCAATGTCTGTTTCACCAGTTTGTAAAACAAGGACTACAGGTTTATCATCACCAGTGGCTACAGATTTTAAACGTAATCCATTATCCTGATAATGAGTTAATTTAACATCTTGGTCATTACCCCAATAAATTATACTATCGTCAGCAAGATAAAGATCGTTCCATTCGGTTGAAGCATTACCCAAATCAGCACCACCTGATGAATCAGGAGTAAGAGCAGTTGTAACATTCCAATATCCAGTAAGAGTACCGCCAGCACTTGTTGTTTGAAGTTTTTCCACACCATCATAATAAACTATTACACCAGAATTTTGTATAGCTACTATTGCGTTCTCAGTGGCGTTAACTCTCATATAAAGACTACCAACAGCACCGCTGTCGATATAACTATTAGAACCATCGTGGTAAAGAGACAAATCGGAACCAGCGCCCCACATTGCCTTAGCAGAATCAGGGAATAGAATGTCATCTGTACCTGTTGGTACTGTAAAGACAGTAGCATCAGCATCGTTCTTTACTGTAATATCAGATGTGCTGCCCTGGCCAGTTAGAATCAAACCCTCGCCAGATGTATAACCGATTGCCGCATTATCACCAGCAGAAGTGTCTCCAGTAGCATTAACTGTGGCACCAGCAATATCTCCAGTTGCAGTAAGATTATCTCCAATAGTAACTTCTGAAGTAGTATGCCCTATAGTAATGGCAATACCAGAAGTCTCTGTTGCAACCTTCAATGCTCCTTGGCCATTGGTAATATAGGAATTGGTTCCATCATGGTATAACTGCATGTCATTACCACCGCCCAACATGAACTTATCACTATCTGCAAGTGCGATACCAGTATCAGGGACATGAGTTAATACAACATCTTGATCATCACCAAATTGAATTGAAGAGGAATCTGCAAGGAATAAATCAGCCCATTCATGAGTTACAGTACCAAGTGTGGCACCATCTGAAGCATCAGGAATAAATGCAGTTGTTACATTCCATGTTCCTGTCAGTGTGCCGCCATCAGTAGTTGTTTCAAATTTCTTAGCATTAGCATAATATGCTTCTACTGCACCGCCAGTTGTGGCTTTAATCATATCTTCGCCGCTGGAACCTCTTATATAATGTGCTGATGCCCAAGAAATTAATGCTCCCGTTCCACTTTCTTTTGCAAGGTAACTATTAGAACCATCATGATAAATCTTTAAATCAGAACCAGTGCCAAATATAAGTCCAGCATTATCAGGGAATAAAAGATCATCTGCACCTGTGGGAACATAAGCAACAATCGTATCTGCATCATTCTTAATTGTGACATCGCCGGTGCTGCCTTGGCCTGTTAAAATAAGACCTTCTGTGCCAGTATAACCAATGGCCGCGTTATCTCCAGAAGAAGTGTCACCACTAGGTTCAAAAGTTGTCGCTGCCATCATAAGATTAAGTGTTAGTCCAACACCATCTGCGTGTGTTAATGTTGTATCTTGGTCATTACCAAAATTAATTACAGCGCTGTCACCAAGGAAAAGATCAGACCATTCTAGTGCGGCAGAACCAAGCGCATATGTATTAGCAGCTGCAGGAGTTATTGCGGGAAGATTTGTCGCAACCGTTGCCAGTGCCATCTTCTTCAGCACACCACCATCATTAATTAAGAATTGATCAAGATCACCAAATGTTGTTGTGGTTGCTGGAGCATCTGAGTTTGCAGTAGTAATAGCTGTACCAGTGGCATTAGGAAAAGTAATCGTTCTATCAGCAGTAGGGTCTACAACCGTAAGAGTTGTCTCATATGCGTCATCTGTCGCGCCTTCAAAAACAATATTACTACTTGCAGCGGTAATAAGAGTTTCTAATGTAACAGCAGAAACATCGCCCCTAAGAGTATTGAATTCTGTTATTAATTCTTCTAGAGTTTTTTCTAGTGATAATTCATTAGCTGTAACTGTTGCCATTTTAGTTCTCTTTCACTAATTGTTGTAACAGAGATTTAATTTCATGAATTTCACATTTTAAATTGTTCAGTTCTCTAGTAGTTTCACGAATTTCATCTCTCTGTCTTTGTGCTTCTTCAGCGCGTTTTTTTGCTACTTCATAGGCTGATTTATTATTATTTATAATCGCACCACTTGATTTGTCTTTTCGTAAATCTCTGTATCCTTCTACTTGATAAAGTTCAGTCATTTAAGTCGCCAAAGCTAGAGCTCTAAGATTTTTCAGTTTAGGCGGACGAGCTTGGTTTGTTGTTCTCATAACAATTTTAATTTGGAAAGAAATAAATTCCTCCAAGGGTGTCCCAATCCCATCATCTGTCACGCCGGCCGTATATTCAGTCTCTTTGTATTGATTACCAATAGATGGCGACGTAGTTTCATCTGGACCGCCAGACCCAGAAACCGTACCATCGTCATTGAAAAATTTAAAATCCATTTCATCAAAATCAAACGCATCATCTACCCGTAAAATTTTATATAAAACTTTAACTTCAGCATCAGCATCTCTATTAATATCTACAAGAACTCGCAAAGAAGTGGCAGCATTTTCCAGATTGATTTTCTTAGTCAAATATATAGCGGAATGATTATCACCTTCCGGCGCAGTCATTTGTTTATATATCGTAGTTGGATAGATATCGGAAGAAGAATCAATCTTATTAACTTTATTTGCAACAGCAACCATAGATACTCGTTGTAGATCAATAACAGGAGATAACGCATCTAATTCTGAAGTCATAGTAATTGGCATAGAAAAAGACTTAGTACCAGACATTTCATTTGTTTCATTAATAGCAGATGCAACCATTTTAGTATTTTCGTGATAGTAATTATCATCTAAAGGAACAATTCTATTTGTTGAAGATTTAGTAAAAGAAGTTTCTGATCCAGAAGTACTAGTTGCAGTTGTTGTTAATACAGCTGTCTCTGCCTTGGTTTTGGGTGGCACCAAAATTCCTACATTATTGGAAGAAATATCGTATTGAGCATTTTCTGTCGCAGTAACAACAGTTCCACCAAAAGTTGAAGTGCTGCCAGCACCATCAATAACGGGAGTAGTTGCAAGGACAAGAGTATAACTATCCATGTCAATATTAGCTATAGCAGTATGTGTTTTATTAATATCATACAAAGGAACTTTATGAATTTGATATAATTCTACAGTCGCGCCATTAGCATGAGAAGTAGCAGTTGTACTATTTGCCCCCCGTGTAGCACTGGAAATACCTGTTCCAGAAATAGTGGTATAACTTATAATTTCATCATCGATTTTGATGTAGTATACATTTGATGCATCCCTAGAATATTTGCCGCTTGTATCATCAAAGTTTGTACCATTTGTAAGAGTAATCGACGTTGCCGTTGTAGTAATAGCGCCATTAAGTGTCGTTGACGCACCAGACTTAACACCGTCAATAGTTACGTTATTGGATGTAGAATACATACCGTGACTTGCATGGTTAACTTTTAACACTGTACTAGCATCGGTCATTTCCATAGGATGTTGTCTAAGAATTTTAGCAGGCAAATCTTTATTTTGAAATGTAACGAGGCCTGAAGCTTCAATATCAAATTTAGCACGTTTAAGGGAAAACTTCAAATCCTGAGTTGGAGAGGGAACCCATGTAGTATTGTTTGAACTTTTAAAAATAACACCAACATGAGGTTGATCTGTTATTTCATTACCAGAAACATCTGATGTACCAAGGTCTGCAATCCATACTTTATAATCTGGAGTGTTTGCCAAAAGACATATTGAATACTCTGTACCCCCTTGTACATAAACAGGAGCATCAAAAGTAAAAGTAGTTGCCGTTGATCCGTCAACAGTGTTGACAGAAACCTCGTTTGATTGTAATGTTTTTCTTCCAAACGGTAAAATCTTTGGGCCTGGAGAACCATTGACCACGTTACGAATTTCTACACATACTGGATATTGAGTATCTTTTGCATAAAAGAATATATCAACAGAAGTCAAAAATGCTCCAGTAATAACTTCATCAACATTATCTGTATCTAATACTATAAAAGTTTGCGCCAAAGGGTCCATAGGTCGTACTTGGACCTCTTGGCCAACAACTATTCCAGCTTCCTCATGGAGAGGAGTTGTCCTTGTAATCGCATTTCTTGTAGCAATAATGGTTTCCTGTTGAGTGTCTAATAGACCTTTAGCAGAGTAAACTGCGTCAGCATAAGTCTGTCTTGCGACTATTTCATTAGAGGCATCGCCTACTTGTCTATTTTGAGGATCAGCTGTTAGAACAAAATCAACATCACCTGTTTTAAATTTTGGATTACCAGTAATTTTTGGATCAGGTATAGTAAATGATCCTTGACAATTACCAACACCATCAGAAATTAACTTACTACCAGCAACTGGTGTTACAACATCAGAAAAATTTAAAAATTCAGTTCCTATAGCACCACTTGCTGCTGGAGTAACATAAGTATTAACCACTTGTTTGTCAAAATAAACAAATATTTCAGTAAAAGGTTTCAGACTTTTTGCATCAAAAGATATTGTCTTTTGTCTACAAAATGGAATAAGAGTCTTAGCAATAGACTTAAAACCATTGCTGGTATATTCGATACTTTCCTCAACTTCAGTCAACACACCTGTTCGACTTTGTTGTGTTGCGTGAAAATTCCTAATTACCATTCCGCTGCACTCCTATCTTCGTGTTATTATAACTTATTTATAATCATTAGTACCTAACAATTTTGTAGAGAGTATAAATCTTCTTGATTTTTGGTGTCTACAATAAGGTGTATACGATTTTCATTTGAATTGTTTTCAGCCCAGTGTTTAAGACCTGTATTTAAAAAATAAACTTGACCGTTAGCAGGGAAATGTTTTTTTACAGGGTTTCCATTTTTATCAAATACACACATCAAACAATTTTCATTTGTTTTTAACGGAATATGATACCTAGTTATATATGATGGATCATAATCTATATGTGGTTTCAGTTTAAAATTGGGAGATAAATTTGCAAAACGCACTCTAGCTAGAGGTGATTTGAAACAATCTAAAACTTTTTCAATTTCTCCACAAACTAAAGAATTTCTTATTCCATAATTGTACTCATCAGCCTCTGGTAGATAACTTGGATGATCTGGATTTAATCTTTTACTTCTCTGAAAAATATTTGTCTCATTTGAAGAAACATTTCCAGAGCGTTTTGTTGAATCAAATTCAGTTAGATACAGTTGTTTATACTTATCTCCCTGTAAAAACTCAGCATCTTCTTCTTTAAAAAAGTGTTCCTTACTGTATGAATTAGCAATAGTAAATTCTTGCATACCTTTATTGGTGTTAAAATGTGAGGATGGTATATTATTACCCTTAACTAATGGATACTGTGCAACCTTTATATCTTCATAAACATCAACATCAAAAAGGCGTTGATCGACACAGTATTCAACAAGAGACTTTATATCTATCTTGATATTTTTAATAACACCTAAAGCCGGTAGTTCTTTTCTATTCTTTCTGGAACGCATTTTCATTTATACTTCTTTCCAAAAATAATTTTTCTACAATATAACCAGACATGTCATACTTATGAAGCCTAACCTGATTCGGATTACGGTGATGTACATCATGAAACCCTTCACCAGCAGATAAGATGTTTATCCAAAAATTTGTTCTTGGTTTATAATCTTTATGTCCCGCGGCGTTAAAAAATCCATACCCAAAAAATCCAAGTATAAAAGGAACAACTATAAATGCAACAAAAAAATTTAATCCTATAAACAATGATATAATCGCAACAGTTAAGTGTATATGTTTCCAATACCTATGGAAAAATATAATTCTAGGATTTTTAATAGCATCCCTTATATATTTTCTAGGAATATTTTTACATGTCCACCGATTAAATACTATATTCCAAAAACCTTTAATATCAGGAGAATGAGGATCATTTTCTGTATCTGCATTAGCATGATGTATTCTATGTGCGCCTATCCAACCTAAAGGTGATCTTGCTCCTGTAAGTGTTATAAGAAATAATATAACTATCTCATATAATTTAGATACCTCAAATTGTTTATGTGCAAAATGTCTATGCAAACCTATAGAAATTCCAAATGTAGCAATAACCTGATACCACAAAAATCCAAAAAATACATACCAAAAAACTTCTGCCATTTATACTTCCGTTTTAGACAATATCTTTTTCTTGACTAACCAACCAACTGCAAAGAATAAAGGTCTGACTGTATATTTCATAGATTTATAATAAAGAGGTAATTTTTCACCGCGCATTTCTTTTCTCAAATTTATTGTACGACGTTTAGCAATTCTCTCTAGAATAACTCTTATTGTCTTATTCGTTGGCATCTTTTTAACCAGAGGCATTATCAATTTGTGATAACCCAACTGATATTCTTCGGATGACATATAGTCTTTTTGGTATTTCATCCAAATTGCGTTTCGATAAGAACCAAACCCATACATCTGATTCATTGCAGTACAAACAATCTTTCCACCTTCGCCGCCTTCGCCGCCTTCTCCACCATCTCCGTCATTCCAATCTTGGTTTGCAGGGGGTGGCTGAACACCATCATCTCTTTGAACTACTCCCGCCCAAGTAGTTTGCCAAGAGTTCCAAACAACTCCCATATTATTACCTATGGCTGCAACTACCGCATCAAAATTACCTTCCTGATTAATAATCAAGTCTGGTGCAATTTCTGTTTCAAACCAGTTATCGCTTGTTGGGTCTATCGATAAAGTACCCTTCCATGATGTTGTTAGAAATGGTGCAACACGTTCAATCGTACTTGCATAAGGTTGTTCTGTTAAAACAACTTCTGTATAAGGTAACGTAAGCAAATCTCCTGTTTTCTGATAACCAGCTGATATCCTTGCCCCATCAGTGGAGACACTTTCTTCTAAATCAACAGATTTTGCTACATGGGTTGGACGTAATGTTCCTTTTGTAAAATCCATAGAATTTTTATAATCTTTATGATATGAATCACCAACTCTATGTCCTTGGAAATTATCAACCACAAATCCAGACTTAAATCTATTTAATCCATTAGCATCCGTTACTTCAAAATCTGCTGCATTTCTTTCCAACATATTTAAAGTTGTCATTTTTTCAACATTAGAAAGACGGTTATTAATTTTACCAATATCTTTCATGGTAAATCTTTGATTTCTAACTCTTTCTAGTTTTACATCTTCGTTTAAGGGAGAGAAAGTAAACGGCCGCATTTTTATAGCAGCAAGTTTCATAACATCTGCCGGTACATCTGGTCTTAATGGAGAACCCTTTAATCCTTGTATAATAGTAATCTTTCCCCTATCATCCATTACAACGTATGCATATTTACCTAAATAAAATTCAAGATCGCATTGAAGATTTGATCCTGGCTTGTTAGTGTCAACTGTAGAAGCTCCTGTGCCATCATATTGTCTAGAATAAAAATCAAATGAATTTCCTGTAATTTCATCAATAGTTTCTAATGTAGATGAGCTTCCAGCAATATCTTCAACCCTTGGTCTGAAATCCATGCTATCTCTTAATGGAAACAACCCAGCTGGGGCGGGACTATCGGGATCAACTTTAGTTGCAGTATAATCAGGAATATCTTCATATTCCATTTGTTTCGCAACATCAGTATATGAGTCTACGGTAAACATGTCTCCAGAACCATGTTCCATATAGTCAAATACAATCAACAACCTTCCAGTAGGAGCGGGGGACGATGGTTTCTTCTGAAGTCTTGAAATATCATAGAAGTTATCTCGTTGGCCATCATCAAATAGATATCTATCTACAATATTAATACTTCCTTCAGTTAGAGTACTAATTACAGCTGTTGCACCAGAAGACTCGCCGGTGATTGTCTCTCCTACAATAAATGCAAGAGAGGTAGATTGAACATAACTCATAGGAGAAACAATATCAATAATTCTTGCAGTTGCCTTGGATGTAGAACCTGTTATCTTTTCACCCCTAGTAAATGTTCCTGTTAGAGTTGTTAAAGCTAATTCTGGAGCAGTAGCATCAGTGCTTGAACTTTCTGAGTCAAATACAGCAGACACATTAAATGCATCTGCGCGACCAAGTGAGATATGTTCATCTGATGGTCTAGTTCCATAAGCATCTGTAGCACCAGAAACTACTTTCACTTGTTTCATCAAATTAACAGTTTTACTTTTTTGTACAACAGAGGTTTTTGTGATAGTAGTACTAAGTTTTATTTTTGCAGCATTTCCTAATACAGAATTATCTGTAACGGTAATCGCAGAAGTACCCGTGCCACTAATTTTACCAGAGATACTAACAATATCCCCCTGAGCGCCAGTTCCACTTCCAGCAGTAAGAATAGACATTGTATAATCTGCTTCTGCAAACCCGTTGAATGTTTCATTTGTTCCAGCAGTAAAAGTTACAACACCAGAAGAGTTTGTTGTTCCTATAAACTGTCTACGAATTGTATATTGTGTATCACTAGCACCACCATTAGCGGTAGTTAAAAGTGTTTTAATTGTAGATTTAGATAGTTTATATACAGCTCTATTTTTCTCTGTGTCTTTCAACTTTGCAGCTACAGTATCAGAAAACTCTTGAATAACCCTACCACTAGCCTGCGTTTCAGTTTCTAATTCAATAGATGAACTTTTGTCATCTTCCAAGATGATATCAGCAAAGATATTTGTTAGGTCTTCAAGAACAAAGTCAGCAGTAAAGTCTTGGCCGGAATCTGCATCATCCATAAAAACCTGTCTAAAATCAGCTACTTTATAGGTTTTAATCGATGAAATAGTTAGGTCTGTATTACCAGAGTTTTCAATTAATCCTCCTGTTTCAGAAGAATCAGATGCTATAAGTTTTTCACCACTTTGAAATGTTCCAACTACCGAAGTTAAATTAACAGACGTAGCAGAAGTTCCATCGGCATAAACATATCCTTTCGCACCAGAAGTAGCACCCTCTAAACAAACGCCACCATTCGCATGAGTTGCAAGAAGTGTAGGACTTGGTGTATCACTCAAAGTTAAATTTGTAAAGGGCCTTAAATCCCACATAAACAGTTTATATTCAGAAGCAGTGTTATCTGATGTTGCTCCAGCTGTTCCACCATGATACTCTAAACCCCTGGCTCGACCAACACCAATTAAGGTTCCGTTTGCAGCCCCTCTAGTGGTGTTTTCTGTATCATAGAATTGTATAGTTTTAAACGCTGTAGATTCACCAGAAATTGCAGTTATATCGGGGGCACCATAAACATTTGTAACTACGGCATAATTACCTATATCAAAAGTTGCAATTGAAGCATTTTTTGAATCAAAATCTCTTGCTTTTTCAATGTCTTTAATGGTTACCTGAGTTTTTTCAATTTCATAACCATTAATATATGCTTTGCCTGGCGAGACGACAAGAGATAGAAAATCTGAACTAGCAGTATTTCCATCGTCCGTAGTATTACCAGCAGTAAATCTACCTACGTTCTTATTTACAGTGACGCACTCTTCTATAGAAAATTCAAATGGCCGAACAGTATAGTTTCCTGATTCATCAGCAGTTCTCCTTGCAAATTCATCAGCAAGATATGCATATGAAGTGGCTCTATCGATAGACTGTGATTTGCTATTTTTAAGTTCGACAAGAGATATAAAATCCGTTGTATCTGTTGATTTTGTAATTTTTGCCAAATCTATAGAAATACTTAATCTGTGAGCACCTTTTGCTGTATAGTTACTAGACCCTGTAGAATTATCTAACAACGAAGTTTCAACTTCTGGAGTAATTATACTTTCAGTTACTTTAAAACCAACCGTGCCTGTATAATCTTCAGCATAATCATTAAGAACTAATGTCTCTGCTAAATTATTAACAAAGAACCCACGAACATAATATATGCCCGCTTCAATAGCATATGCTTGTCCTGTCCTTGCAGCTGGTCCAGTTGCACTCGCAAGTTGCGCTGTCGTTGCACCATTTGTTTCCGTATATTCAGAAGTATATGTTGTGACAGACTCAGCATCTGTCGCATATGTTACTGTTGAGTGTGTAATAGCAGTGTTAGCCTTAAGGTTCTCACCATCTGCAAAAACAGTGGTTGTAAAGTCGGTGCCTGCACGTTCATATGAAAGATAGAGAAGAGGTTGGTCTGTTGTAGTGGCAGCCTTAAAACCAATAACTTTTGCCGTCACACCAGTTGTTACACCAGTAATTGTTACGGGCGTATCTGCATTATAATATTGTGAAGGATTAACTTGTTCAGAAGCAAACGTACTTGCAAGTTTCAGAGAAGCATACTTCTGCACTGTTCCTTGGCCGGGAACAACCATAGCACCTTCACGAAACATGTGACTACCGTGAGTTGCAATTTGGTGTTGTAATGCAGTTTGAAGTTGTGTTAGTTCTCTTGCTTGAACTGCATAACCAGGCCTGAAAAGAATTCGATGGTAATTTTTATCCGCATCAAAATCATCATAGTATGGTGCCGCATTAAGATTGGTTTTTTGTGCCATATTAGAATTCCACTACTATTTTAATATCTTCCGTCTGGTCGGTTGCGCGGGAGATAGGTGATCTATTTTCATTATAGATAATGTTGCCGCTATCTGGTTGCATTTCTGGATTACAGTAACCATCAGCAAAAGTAATCGTAAATCCATTTGCAAGGGTTACTGCGCTATCAGCAGTTGCATCAGGAGTTCCCGCTGCGCTGGAAGATGCACCTGTTATTGCATTTGCTCCAGAGAAGGCAACATATGCTCCTACTGAACTTGTACCATAGTCAGTATACCGTTCTTGTTGATAATAAAGAATTGAATTAGTGCTGTCCCATTCTACAACCTTACCTATAGCAGCAGTTGTGGCCTGAGTAATTTTTTCGTCGGCTGTAAATGTCCCACTAACACTAGACAGTTTCGTTGCATAGGTTTGACGAATTGTTGAGTCACTTGCGACAGTTGATGTTCCATAAGTTGTTGGGTCAGTAACAATTGAAATATTACGGAAGTCATTTCCAGTAAGAAGGTCATCTCGTTCTGCACCGATAAACAATGTGTTCATCATCACATAATGTCCACCTAATTCCTCAACCGCATCAGCACCATGACCACCTTTGGGACTAACAACAATCTGAATTGCACCTCCACTACCGTTATTCATAACACCAGAAGATACAGCTGTAGTTAATGCTGCATCAGTCTTCACTGTTGAGTCTGTTAAAGTAACTGTTCCATAGGTATATCCAGCGCCGCCAGCATAAACAATTGTGTCTGTTCCAGAAGTAAGACCGAAACTTGCAATTGCACCACTTGAAACCACAAAGGAAATAATTGCACCAGAACTTGTCCCTGCGCTAGTTCCATCTCCATCTACTGCAACATAGTATGTACCATCAGTGTATCCAGAACCAACGGTTACAATAACACTTTCAATTTTTCCATCAGTCGCAGCTGCAGCTACAGTACTATCTGTACTAACAGGCATGAAGTCTGTTGTCAAGAACTTTGTTTGTTCAGCTGAAGTTATGCTATACATGTATTTTAGAACGTAACCACCTTGAGCAAAAGGTGCATTGGATTCAGATGTTGGTTCTGAACCAGAGTATGCAGTACCAGCATTATTATCTAGAACCTTATACACACGATTGTCAGAAGTACGAAAGAAAAATGTCGCATCGTATATAGTGGCAGCACCAGAAGTTGATAGGTTTGAAGAACTAACATTATCTTCATACATATCAAATGTTGTACTATTCGCCCAGTCGCGTCTTGGAAGAGCGTAAGAAGTATCTCCACTCGCAATTTTCTTACCGGCAATAGTCTGATCCCAGACATAAAATTCACTGGTAACATCATCTGCTGGAGTCGGAGGAGAAGCGTCCGTACCACCGCTAGTTGCTGCGGTGAAAGGAGTAGCTTTACCAATCAACATATAATATACACTAGGAGAGGCCTCCGAAAAGGACTCAAAAAACTGTGTAGCGTTATGTAGTCTAAATTTTTCTGTTATGATTGCTGTCATTTTTCAATCCCTCTGTGTGTATTAGTATTTATACACCGTTAGTGTTATCCTTTGGTTATTCTTAAATTATAAGTGGTAACTGTTGCTGCTGAACCGTTTGGAAATTCCTGTGAACGATAATCATCCAAACCAGCTTGTAATTGCTGATAGTTACCAGAACCATTTAGTTTAGTATCCACCATAGCGGTTCCTCTTGTACTTCCCCCAGAAGTCCCTACTGAATATATAATTTTATACCCGTCACTTGATTCAGAAGCAGTCTCACGAATCCATTCCGTAAACAGCCCTTCGAT
>VTLG01013456.1_pt1 | contig 15390 bp, 5 predicted proteins | sample 4694571 | NCBI WGS metagenome assembly VTLG01 (sample SAMN12604809, study PRJNA352737) | marine metagenome | biome: ENVO:00000447; feature: ENVO:00000209|ENVO:00000569|ENVO:01000036; material: ENVO:00002151; isolation source: viral sequences binned using virsorter ...
TGTATACTTCGTAGTGCCTAACGGCAAGACTGCAGGTATGGCTGGAGTAGATGACGGAGGACAGATCTGGATGTTATGTACAACCGCTATTCATGACTATCCCGTAACCTTTGCTAGAGAAGCTAAGCGTTATGTTGAACGTCAAGAAGACAAGTTACTTTGGAATATCGTAGATAAACGTAACAAAGTACATCTAAAGTTGCTTCAATTCCTAGGGTTCAAATTTCTAAGGGAATTAAAACATGGACCTAACCAACTAACCTTTATAGAGTTTTGCCGTGTGCTTAGGAGCTGACGCTAGAGCTGCTAACGAGCAGCGTAAGCGAGATTATGAACATAAACTTAAAAAACGTGAACGTAATTGGATGCAGACACTTAGTGTATCTAAGACTGAACAAGTCCAATATAAACAAGGAATAGATGCTAGTAATCTTGGATTAGCTCATTTTTATTCTGATTTACAAGAACAACATGGGGATTTAGTAGACCAAATGTTTACTGAAAGCCAAGAAGATTGGAAACAATTTTTAGCTAAGAATGCAGGAGATCAAAGAAAAGCTGCAGGACAATTAGGTAGATCTACGGATCGTATTAGTGCAATTGATCTTGGTGCGTATATGAAACAAGGACATGATAAAGTACAAGCATTAACTAAAGCTGTTAGAGCAGGTCAAAAAGCTGCTGGTAAAGCTGCAGCACAAGCTAGAGGACAGCAAATGAATATGTTTAGTAAAGTCATGTTCCAGAAGTTTCCTGAAATGGCACCACCTCCACCTGTTATGCAGAACGTAGGCGCTGCTGCTTTTAGAGATGCATTAGGTATTGTAGGTAATATTGCACCACTAGTAATAGCTTCTTCTTTACAACTTAAAGAAAATATTGTTAAAATTGGTGATTCATTAGAAGGTCATGGTATATATAAATTTAATTATGTAGGTTTTGATAAAACTTATATAGGAGCAATAGCTGAAGAAGTTCAGAAAATAAAACCAGAAGCTGTAGCAACATTACCTACTGGCCATCTTGGTGTAGATTACAATTTAATTGATGTACAATTTAAGGAGGTAGCTAAATGACATGGATACCTTATGAAGTAACAGATTTTGCTGGAGCTCTTAGAATTTATGCAGAAGATCAAAAAAAGAAAAATGAAATAGATTTAAAGAATCAATTAGAACATAGTAGACAATTATATGAAGCTGATCCTGGTAGAGAAAAATTAAAAACTTTTAAGAGTCTTGTTAAGTTTTCTACTACTATTGCTGGTGCTTTACAAGATAAAGCAGCGAAGGATAAGAGTGTTAATAAAGACGCTCAAGACTCAACTAGACAGTTCATGGATCTTTACATTGGATCTAACGAGGCAAATAAAGAGCTAAATAAGCGTGTATTTGACCACCGTAGTGAAGAATTTAAAATCCATAAAGATCATAAAGGAGTACTTAAACATTTACAAAAACAAAAACAATTAAATGGTGCTGATCCAGCATTTATAGATTATCTACTTAAAGCTAGTGCTGAAGAGACACTGCGTATTCAGAATTATAATGCATCAATAGATATTGAAGCTCAGCCTCGTAGAATCCAAGAAAATATACTAAAACTTTCCGATACGGATAAGAGAGACTTCCATACCAAACATGGTAGAAACGGAAAGTCTATGCAGACTTATGTTATTCAAGATAGTGTACAACTTTTAAAAAGTAAATATGGTTTCAATGATGAGCATATAGCTACACACTTTATTGATCCTATAGTTAAACAAGCTAAAACTTTTGGTGATGGTACAAATGTTACTTATCAAATACAAGAACAGACTGAGAATACTATAAATTTTGTAAATCAGATTGGTACAGCAGTACAGAGTGGTAACGCTGACGAGTTAACAGCAGCAACACATCTTCAATTAGAGAAGCTCTCTCCTTTAATTAACGACGGTAAAGATCGTGATTATGATATAGGTAGGAAACGATTACATTCGCAATTATCTTTGGTTATAGATAGAGATAGTAGTATAACTCATGCTGACTTAAAACTTATGAAAGAGGGAAATAACTTAGGTGGTGTAGCTGCTGGTAAAACAGGTGAGGTTTTATTAACTCCAGATCAATGGGATAATCTTAGTAAGAGACTTAATGCTCGTGATACTCAGAAACAAGAAGTTTTTGATACTGAGACAGATCAAATGGTAGCCAGCCTTAAAGCAGAATTATCTACATCTGGTAAACATACTACTCAATCAAAAGAAAAAGCATTAAGAGAATTAGCAGCAAGAGGTCTATTACCAACAAGTAAGGAGTATCAAGAACTGGATTCTATAAATCTGGATGCTCAAAGTAAAACTTTTTATCAGCAGGAAAAGGCAAGAGTTGATCTTCAATTAAAATCTGGTAAAGTAACTGATATAAAAACTCTTAATATTCAAAATACAAAATTGTTTGGCGAAACAGAAAAAATACTTGCTACGGTTAAAAAGTTTAGAAATGATAATGGATATGATAACCTTAATTCTGATAAGGCTAGTAAAGATATGATACAAGGGGTTACAAAACCAACTTTAGCTCAAGGTACACTTAATCTTGAAAGCGTTAAAGGAGGTACTTTAGTACAGACTTATATATCACAAAAACGTGATGCAATTATTCAAGCAGTAGCTCTAAGTGAAACTCCAACTAAAAGTCAGGTTGAAACTTTATTAAAAAATGAATTAGAATTAGACGGTTTTTATGTTGCACCTGGTAAGACAGATGATATTAACTTTGGAATACTAACTCCTGATCATGAAGGTAATTTTCCACAGTTTTTAGCATTAAAGGACGCTCAGGCAGAATTATCACCTACCGGATCTGATTTTGAATATACGTTAAAATCAGTAACGCGAGTCCATTCAGGTATAGAAAAATTAAATATTCGTGGAAAGACTTATACAGAGAAATTAGTCGAATCTGGTAGAGGTATAGATACACCAGAAATAATAGCTTTAGTTAGAAATCTAGAAAGTGGTATCAAAAACCCTTTCCCACCTGATACTGCACTTAAAGCAACATTATTTAATGTAGAAACTAGTGTATTAGTTAAAGGTAAAATGCAAGCATTAATTGATTCTAATGATCCAGGTGATAAACAAATAGTTGCAGCTTTTAACCTAGAAGAATGGATAAAAAAAATACCACATAGTGATGTTGATGTTAGAAAAATTATTGAAAAAGGAAAAGATCCTGATTTACTAGCTTATCACAAAATATTAGGTATACAAAATTTATCAGATAATCAATTAGACAGAATAATAGAACTTGATAAAACTATACAAATTCAGCCTAAAGCAAATAAAGCTTTACAATTATGGAAACAACGTCAAGGAGATCAAGAGTTAGAAAAATTAAATAACCAATACCCAGGGAATAATATTACAGCCAAAGATATAGAATGGGATCCAAAAAAGAAAAAATGGGTATTGAAAAAAATGGCCGGTTTTCGTGAATAACAATTATGAACCCAGAAGATTATTTTAACTCTTTATCTGAAGATGAACTTGATAAGTTTTTAGGAGATAAAGCAGTTAATTCAGATCAAGAAGTATCTACGGATACTCCACAAGAATCTGATATACAACAACCTTCTACGGAAGGCGCCACCACGGGCGGAGTACGTGGTATGGATCAAGTCTATCAAGATAGGGTAGATGCTGGACAACCTGCTCAAAGACCTGGAGCTTTAGGTTTTGTACAAGATACAGTTGAAGGTACAGCTAGAAACATGTATCAAAGTGCAGCACCTATAGTTGGTGTTACAGATACTATTATAGATGCTATTAACTTTGCATCTGCAGGTAGTAACTTTGACCTACCTAAACTACCAGAATACGAAAGTAATGCTTATACTGCTTTACGCAATATTTCAGGACTAGTTATACCATCTCTTGGTCTTAGGAGTATGGCATTGAATACTGGTGCTAAGATGCATGCAGCAGGTACAGCAGCACCTTGGTTAAAGAGACTAGGAAACCGTAAATCATTTCAATGGTTTGCTGAGAGAGGTATTGATGTAGGTAGCGGTGCAGCTGTTGATTATGTAGCAGAGCAGAACCAGAAAGATGACAACCTTACGGGTGTTCTTAAACAATTCTGGCCTAAATTGTTCCAATGGATACCGGAAGGTATGGCTACAACACCAGACGATTCAGCAGGACGTAAACGTGCTAAGAATGTTAACGAAGGTGCTATTTTCAGCATCTTTGCTAGTATTATTGAAGGAGCACTTTATCTAACTAAAGCAGGTAAAAGTATTACAAGGACTTCTAAATTCATAGGTGCTGACGGTAAAGAAATAAAAGTTGGCGATAAATTCACTGATATAAAATTCTCTGATAATGTAACAGAAGATACTATACTTAAAAATTATGCTAGGAATGAAGATCGACTAAACGAACTTAGTGAATACTACCTAAGAAATGGAGAAGAACCTCCTAATTGGCCTAAGTTTGATGAAGGTGAAAAACTAGGTAGAAATGTAGATGAAGATGGTATTTATGGTATTCAAGCTGACGCTGCTCAAATTCAAAATAACATTGAATCTGGTTGGGGTAGGCTTGGTAATATTATCAGTGAAGCTGCTAGAAAAGAAGGACTTGAAATTAATAATCTAACTAATCGTACACTTGTTAGTGAAGTAACAGATCAACTTAAGAAGGCTAATAAGTTTAGTAAGAAACTGAGCTCTGGTACAACAATTACACAAAGGATGATAGATAAAGCTGGTAGAACTTTAGCAGCTACACTCTTACATCCTAGAGTTGATACTGATGATATACTTGGAATCTTAGATGAATTCAAAAGATCAGTTGATGATTCAGTAGTTAGAATTGTAGGTAAGAAAGGTATTAATAGAGCTGTTAAGGATTTAAAAGCTCAGATGTTAGACCTTGATGCTCAAAAAGCTAGAGCATATCTAGTTACTTCAGAAGCTGGACAAATTGCAGACTTCTCTGAAGGTGCTAGACTTATGGAAGATGGAGCTTCTGTACTTAAAACTACTGATCTAATGGCAGATCGTCTAGAAGTATTGATGGTAGAGAAAGGTTTAGCTAATTTTGAAGCAGGCTCTATGTTTGCTAAAATGAGAGCTTGGCAATCTGCTGTAGATACAGGTGATGCTAGTATTATGAATGCAGCTGCTGAAACTATTTTAGATAGTAGCACTGCTAAAATGACAGAGATCATACCTAAAGTTAAAGCATGGACTAATACATTAAAGTCTGTAGCAAGAGAAAATCCACAATTCCTCAGACCGTTGTTATTAGCTAATGAATTTACTGATGGTAATGTAGATTCTATGTTTAAATTGCATAATTGGGCAGCTGATAATTTAGCTACTTTTAGAAAAGCTGCTTATGATGGTAATCCTAATGTACCTTCAATAGTTAATAAAGCAATGTGGAGTAATATATTTAATTCTGCATTATCAGCTACTAGTACGCCTGTAGCTGCTGGAGTAGGTAACTTAACTGGTTTATTAGGTAAAGGTGTAGCTACTGTTACAGGAGCTGTATTACAAGGTGATGTAGCCAGAGCTAAAAAGGCTATGGTAGCACACTTTGCATTAGACGATACCTTACAAAAAGCCATGAGCCATCTGCAATTGGTCTTTAGAAAGGCATCAATTAATCCTAAGAAAGTTAATTATGTAATGCGTGGTGATATTGCCATTAAAGAAGAGAAAGGTCTAGATGCCTTAAGAGCTTGGGCGGATGCTGCTGAAGAAAACGGTGAATTAGGCGGTAAAATGATGCTTAGTGTTTATGAAGATTTAGACGCTTTAGCACAAGATCCAATGCTTAGGTTTGGTGGTAATGCTATGACAGCTTTAGATGGATTTACTAAATCAGTTGTAGCTAATACAGAAGCTAAGTATATAGCTTTTAATAAGTTAGCTCAGTCAGGTGAAGAAATAGATCCAAAATCTTTTAAAGCTGCTGTAGATGAAATTTATAATAAATGGTTTGATGCTAATGGAATGATTAGCGGCGATGCTGTTGAAGCATCTACACGTGAGATAGCTTTAAACGCTGATTCACCTGTTGTAGAAGGGATGAATAATTTCATTAAACGATTCCCTGCTGCTAGAACATTCATTTGGTTCCCTAGAACCACTGCAAACGTTATAGATACTTTTGGTAAGTGGAGCCCTGCAGGTATACTATCTGCTGATTATCATAAAATGTGGGGACCGCTAGGTAGAAAGAAAGCAAGTGAATTTGCATTTGAAGAAATAGCAGAAATTTTAACTAAAAAAGGTAAACCAGTTGATGAGTTTGCATTAGAAAACTTTGAATTGATTAGAGCAGAAGTTAAAGGTAAAGCTGCTATAGGTAGTCTTGCTATTACAATGGCAGGTTTTGCTGCTGCTAATGGTAGATGTACAGGTACTGGACATTATGATAAAGCTATTCAAAGACAACGAATTAGAAGTGGTTGGAAAGCTAAATCATGTAAAGTACCAGGAACTGATAAACAAATTAGTTACGATTGGATGGGTCCAATAGGTGACTGGTTAGCTTTAACTATTGATGTTGTTGATAATTTTGATAGCTTATCAGTTGGTGTACAAGAAGATTTGTATAATAAACTGACATATGTTTTAGGTGCTGCTATTACTAATAGATCAGTTCTATCTCAATTAGAACCTATGTATGATGTATTACAAGGTAATGGAGCTGCAGCTACTAGATTCTTATCTAACTTTGGTAATAACTTAGTACCTTTAGGTAGTGCAAGAAATGAATTAGGCAAACTTCTATATCCTGGATTACGTCAAATACGTTCTGAATTAGACGATAATTTAAGGAATAGGAATGCTTGGTTAGATTTATTCGATCCTGAACGTTCTTTACCTAAAGTAGTAGATCCTATAGATGGTCAAGAAATCGGTAAAGAAGATAATTGGTTCCTTAGAGTTTGGAATAGAGGACCAGCTAAAGTTACCAGCTTACCATCTAAAGAACGTCAATTCCTTATTGATATTGAATTCAATAGTTCACCTACTATGAGAATGAGTTCAGGTGGTGTTGTTTTAAAGAATCATGAGATCACTGCTATTAATACTGTAATGGGTGAGCAAGGTTTGTATAAAAACTCTATAAATGAAATCATGAAGGAGGCTAATAAAATTACATACAATGCTCCTGACGGTACAAGATACAGAGGATTTACCAACATTATACAAGCTCAACGTAGAGGTTTAATTACTTCTGAAATTTTAGATAGCGGTAAATTTAGAAACATTTTTAATAAACTTACACAAGCTTATTCTCAAGCTAAACGTGTAGCTGAAGAGAATTTACCTCCTGAAATACGTGTAGCGATCAGAGAACGTGAATATGCAGCTAAAACATCAACATATAAACAAAAAACTGGTGAAATCGATGAAGTAATTCAAGATGCCGGTCTACAGGAAACACTTAACATGGTTAAATAATGGCATACATAACGGAAGTTACTCATACTCAAACAACAACAGGTAACAGGGACTTCTCTGTTACCTTCCCTTTTATGAGTACTGCTGATTTAAGGGTACAATTGGGAGGAGTTACTCAATCTCTTAATACACATTATACTATTGTCCAGTCAGGAGGAACTACCGTTGTTAATTTTAACACTGCTCCTGCTGACAATTCTTCTATACGTATCTTTAGAGATACAGATATAGATGCAATCAAATCCACCTATCAATCTGGTAGTTCTATTAGAGCTACAGACCTTAATGAGAATAATACTCAATTACTATATGCTGCACAAGAATTCGGTACATTAAAAGAAGATAACTCTGTAGCTTTTTCTTTAGGAGATAAAGGAGATATACAAGTTAATAGTTCATCTGATTGGACAATTCAAAATAATACTATTGCACAAGCTCAATTGGCTGACAATAGTGTAGGTACTAATGAAATAATTAATAGCAGTGTTACTGGTCAAAAACTTGCTAATTTAGCTATTACTGCAGCACAAATTGCAGCTAATGCTATTATAAATTCTAAGATCGCAGATGATGCTGTAACATCAGCTAAGATCGCAGATAATTCTATATTAACAGCACTCTTAGCTAATGAAGCTGTAGAACCTACTAAGATTAAACAGACAGCAGCAGCTGGAGCTGGATTTAATCCTACTGGTAGTGTGATATGGTATGCTGGTTCAACAGCTCCTACAGGTTATTTAAAAGCTAATGGAGATCAAATACCTAATGGTAGTGGTACTGTACAAGGTGTAGCAGCAGATTATTCTGGTTTATATGCTATTGTTGGTGGTACATTACCTGATTTACGTGGTGAATTTATTAGAGGATTTGATGACGGTAAGGGTACAGATAGTGGTAGAGCTATTAGATCTACACAAGATGATGTAATGGAAAGCCATAACCATCCATCTACAACTGGTACTGGAGGTGCGCATACACATGCTGTTACTGTATCTACAGAAGGTGATCATAACCACAGATTGAATGGAGATTCAAGCCACAGTAGTTGGGGAAGTAATAATAATATTCCAAGAATTGATAGATTACGGAGAAGTCAGTATGTAAATTGGCAAAGCGCTGGGAGTCAAGATACTAATAACACTGGTGTGGAGACAAACGGAGACCATACCCATACTGTAGCTGTTCTCGATACCAATAGTGCACATACTCATAATATAGCAATTCAAAACCAATCAGGTGGGGGAACAGAAACAAGACCAAGAAACGTGGCTCTTTTAGCCTGTATTAAATATTAAATCATGGCAGTAACAACTGAACATTTTCATAATGGCAATGCATCCACCACCTCTTTTGCCTATACATTTCCATATTATAAGACCTCTGATATTAAAGTAAAAGTAGGAGGCACATTAAAAACTGAATCAACACATTACAACGTAACTGGTACTAACATTGTTTTCACAAGTGGAAACGTACCTCCTAGTGGTACTGGTAACGTTCATATTTATAGGGAAACTGATGTAGACACATCCAAAGCAACTTTTGCTGCAGGATCATCTATTAGAGCTACAGATTTAAATAATAACGAGATACAGTTATTATACCATGCACAAGAACAAAACTTTAATAAAATACAAACTGCTGATATACAAGATGGAGGGATTACATCTTCTAAGATAGCAACTGGAACAATAGCTGCAGCTGATATAGCAGACAATGCAATTACTTCAGCAAAGATAGCGGCTGGAGCTGTTGAAACAACTGACTTAGCAGGATCAGCAGTAACTAATGCTAAACTTGCTAATAATGCAGTAGGAACAGGAAATATAGTTGATGATGCTGTTACTTCTGCTAAGATAGCAACTGGAGCAGTGGTAGCTGATGGCTTAGCTTCTAATGCAGTTACTACAGCTAAGATAGCAACAGGTGCTGTAACAGCAGATGAAATAGCAAATGATGCTATAACTGCTGCTAAGATAGCTGACGATGCGGTTACAAATGCAGTTATGGCTGCAGATGCTGTTAGAACAGTTCATATATTAGATTCTAATGTAACTACAGCTAAGATTGCAAATGATGCAGTTACAGTTGATAAGCTTGCTGATAATGCTGTTGACTCTCAACATTATGTAGATGGGTCTATAGAAACAGTACATTTAGAAGATAATTCTGTAACAGGTGCAAAGCTTGCTAACAATACTGTTACTGATGCTAAACTTGCAGCAGGTGCAATTGGTAGTGATAAAATAGCTGATGCTGCGGTTGCAACAGATAAAATAGCAAACGTTGCAGTTACAACTGCTAAGATAGCGAATAATGCGATAAATGCTGACAAGATTGCAGCGAATGCAGTTAGTTCCAGTGAAATAGCAAATGATTCTGTTACTGGAGATCATATAGCAGACGACTCTATTGCTTCTAATCACTATGTAGATGGTTCCATTGGTAGATCTCACCTAGGAGCAGATATTGTTGATGGTACAAAAATAGCTGATAATTCAGTTGGTGCTAGTCATATAGCAGCAAATGCTGTTAATGGAACCCATATTTCTGACGATGTTGTTGACTCAGAACACTATGTAGCTGGTAGTATAGATACCGAACATATTGGTGATAATCAAGTTACTAGTGCAAAGCTTGGAGCAAATTCTGTTGGGACAACTAAAATAGCAGGGTCAGCAGTAACTCATGATAAACTTGCTAACAATGCAGTAGAAACAGGAAACATAGTTGACGCTAATGTAACTACAGCTAAGATAGCAGACAACGCAGTAACAGTCGGAAAGATATCAGATGCTGAACTCACAACGCTTGCTGGTATGCCGTCAGCTACTGCTTCTATTTTGGCGAGCTCTACAGCTCTTACCAGTACTACTGCTGAGCTTAACTTGCTGGATGGGAAGAGCGTCGTCACGTCGGTTAGCGGAAGTTCTACTGATGTTCAGTTACCAACTGCAAAAGCCGTTAACGATGCTGTATCGGCATTAAATATTGATAATGGTAACTTCGTACCAATTAATGATGATCAATCATTCCCTAACACTCACCCAGATCCAGGCTCTAATGCAGGTACAATTGTATCCATAGCAGATGCTGGTGGTCTTGTTGTTAATAATTCTGGTGTTAGTACTACTGGTAGGACATTAGGTGGTTCAACAGTTACAATTAATGGTATTGATTCTTCATTGAATAATACTACTATAGCAGCTGGTAAGGGAATGTTGGTACAAACAACTAGTACCTTAAATACCTATGATTACCATAGACTTACCTTAGATGAAGGTGGTGTAGCTAGTGCTCAAACATTAGTATCTGACTTTAATCAAAGATACCGTATAGGACCGTCTAATCCCACAAGTTCTTTAGATGATGGAGATTTATTCTTCAATACTACATCTAATAAGATGTTAGTCTATAATGCTAGTGATAGTTCGTGGGATGATGTTCAGTCTGTAGGTAATTATTTTATTAATACTTTATCAAGTTTAGGAGCTAGTAACGATACTATTCCAGGTGGCAGTGCAACACCTAATGGTGTAGCTAAAAAGTTCACTTTAAGTAACGCAGGTACTTATGCACAGCAACATCTTGTTAGTATCAATGGAGTCATTCAGAAGCCTAATTCTGGAACCTCAGTCCCAAGCGAGGGATTTGCTATTGATGGTAGTGCTATTATTTTCAGTGACGCTCCTCCTACTGGTAGCGATTATTTTATCGTCACCATCGGAGCCGCAGTAAATATAGGTACTCCAGGTAATAATACAGTAAGTACAGCTACTATACAAAACCTTGCAGTTACGACTGATAAGATTGCTAATGATTCTATAACTGGAGATAAGGTAGCTAATAACTTAGATATATCTGATAGTAATAAGATTAGATTTGGAGACAGTTCTGATTTACAAATTCATCACACTGGAGACCATAGCTACATTGAGGATGTTGGTGCAGGTAGTCTTTATATTGATTCTAATCAGCTTTATTTAAGAAATAACGATACAAGTAATGTTCTCTTGTATACTACTAGTGGTGGTGCAGTACGCATTAATCATAATGGTACAACGAAGCTTGAGACAACTAGTACTGGATTAACTGTTACAGGTAATGTTGATAGTACTGGTTCTATTACAGTAGACGACGGTGAAAAGTTTGTTGCTGGAGATAGTAATGATTTACAAATCTACCATACTGGTGGTGATAATCGTATAGAAAATCATGGTGCTAATTTATACCTAAGAACAGGTGCTTCTGGCAGTGAAACCTCAGCTGTCTTTGCAAGTGATGGGGCTGTAAAACTCTATTACGATAATGCTCTGAAGCTTGAGACAACGAGTAGTGGAGCAACAGTAACAGGTACATTAACTGCAAGTGGTACAGGAGGCGGTGCAGCAGCACTTGGTTCTCATCTTGATTTAGGTGATAGCCAAAAGGTAAGATTAGGATCTAGTGATGATCTACAAATCTACCATGATCCAACTACTACTAGAAATAAAATTGAATGTCATAATGGAGAACTTCGTATTGATAAAGGTGCTAGTTCTGAAACTCTAGCTAGGTTTATACCAGACGGAGCCGTAGAACTCTTTCATAATGATAGTAAGAAGTTTGAGACAGCAAGCAATGGTTGCTACTTTGATGGCCATGTCATGCCTGGTAGTAATGGCGGTTATGATTTAGGTCTGAACGCCACTCGATGGGGTGATGTTTATATTAGAGATAGTAAAAGGATTAAACTTGGTGATTCAAATGATCTAGAAATCTACCATAATGGCACCCACTCATACATTTGGAATACCCAAGGTGATCTTCAGATAAGAAGTAACGCAATGATTCTTCTTAGTTCATCAGGTGAAACTTATTTACAAGGTGATGTTAATGGTACAACGTCTCTATGGTACGATAATGTTAAGAAGTTTGAGACTTTAAGTTCAGGAGCAAAAGTTTGGGGTGATTTCCATTGTACCAATTCTATACATGTTCCAGATGGTGAATTTCTAAGACTAGGAGATAGTCAAGAGTTAAAGATCTGGCATGACGGTAATACTCATTCATATATAACAGAAAGTGGTGGTGGTGGATTAGCTATAGGCGGAAGTATGGTTTCGCTTATGAATCTAGCGACCACTGAATATATGTTCCATGGTAGTGAAAATGCTGAATCTGCCATGTATTACGATGGTACTAAGAGGTTTGAGACAACTGTAGGTGGTGCAAAGATTACAGGTAACGGAATGGTTACTGGTGATTTCCTTGTTGATAGCGATACTGGTAAACTTAAGCTTGGTCTTGGTGAAGATCTACAGCTCTACCATGAAAGTGGTAATAGTTATATACGAAATGCTACTGGAGTAACTTATATAAGAGGTAATGATTTAAGACTAGAGACTTATGCTGGTGAGCGTTATCTAGATTGCACTGAAAATAATACTGTTGCTTTATATTACGATGATAGTAAGAAGTTTCAGACTGGATCTGAAGGAATCTTTGTTTATGGAGCCGAAGGAGCAGATGCAACTATAAGACTCTTTGCTGATGAAGGGGATGATAACGCTGATTTATGGAAAATTAACGCAGCAGCAGCAGGAGGATTTTTCTTAGAAAACTATACAAGTGGTGCTTGGGAAACAAATATTAAAGCTAGTGGTAATGGATCCGTAGACCTCTATTACAATAATGCAAAGAGGTTCTTTACTGAAGATTCAGGTGCCAGTGTTTGTGGTACTGGAGCTACTGTACACTTAATTTTAAGAGATCAATCAGATAATATTAGAGGACGACTTCATGGAGGAGTAGATGAATTTGGCTGGCTAAATATAGCTGGTAATGCTTGGACATATAGAATTGAGAATGATGGAGATTATCAACATTATGGATCTTCAATTTCTGATAGAGATTTAAAAGATAATATAACTACTGTTACTGGAACTGCGTTAGATAAGGTAACTAAATTAGTACCTAAGACTTATAGTTGGAAACAAACGCCTGATGGTTTAACTCCTACCCATAAAACATTTACCGGATTCATTGCTCAAGAAGTCAAAGAACAGATACCAAGTTTAGTTACTGGTACTGATGGTCAAAAGAATATGGCTCTTGATTATACTGGACTATTAGCACATGCAATTAAAGCTATTACTGAACTTAAAGCAGAAGTAGACACACTGAAAACCAAAGTAGCAGCACTGGAGGCAGCATAAATTATGGCATTAACACAAATTTCAACAAGTGGTATTAAAGATGCCACAATAGCTACTGCTGATATTGCTAATGATGCTGTTACGCAAGCACAGATAGCTGGTGCTTCTATTGATGAAGCCAAGATGAATATATCTAATACAGGTTCTAACGGACAATTCCTGCAAAAACAATCCGGCAATACAGGAGGTCTTACATGGGCTGATGCCTCTGTAGGAGGTGCAACAGGTACAGATTATAATGATAGCGTTAAGGTTAGGTTTGGTACAGATAATGATTTAGAAATCTACCATACAGGGTCTCATGGTTATATACAAAATGGAGGAGCAGGTAGTTTATACATTAGATCAAATAATGTCATCGCTTTCTTAGATGACAGTGGCGATGAAATGCTCGCTAAATTTGTAGATAATGGACGGTGTGAACTCTATTTTGATAACAGCAAGAAGCTTGAGACAACTGCAAACGGAATATCAGTAACAGGAAGGATAGATCTAAGTGATAACTTAGATATGCCTGATAGTGCGAAAATTATTCTTGGGACTGGTGATGATTTAAAGATCTACCATTCAGGTGGTGAAAACTTTATAAGAGGTAACGCATCAGCTTCTCCTTTATATATCGATTGTTGTGAAAACCTTCATATCAGACATTTAGATACTGACGGTTCCAATAGCGAAACAATGATCAAGGCTATTGGTGACGGTGCTGTTGAACTTTATTACGATAACGTTAAAACTGCTTCGACTGTTCCTAATGGATTTAGGATAGATGGAGGAGAAGGAGAATATGCTTATCTTTATTTGTATTCAGACGAAGGAGATGATGCTGCTGATAAATGGAGAGTAGAAGTAGGTAATGGTGGAGCATATATATTATCCAACTATGCAGGTGGTGGTTGGGAACCGAGTATTGAATGTAATGGTAATGGTAATGTAGAACTCTATTACGATAATAGTAAGAAGCTTGAAACAACTACAACTGGAATTGCTGTATCTGGAAACGTAAAAATACATGATGGTAATAAGATTCTATGTGGTCATGGTGACGATTTAGAAATCTTCCATGATGGGGATAATTCTTTCATTCAAAATTCAACAGGTGAGATAAGAACTAACGACCACTGGAGATGGGACGACAGTAAGTGGGCTTCATTTGGAAATAGTAATGATTTAAAGATCTATCATGACGGAAGCAACGGTCACAACAGAATCGACGCTGTTAATGGTAATATATATTTAAGAGTTAATAGTACAGAAAATGCTTTTAAAGGAACACCTAATGGTAATGTAGAAATCTGCTACGATGGTACTAAGAAGCTTGAGACTTTAAGTGGTGGAGTAAAGATTCATGGAGCACTTACTGCAACTGCTGATCTAAATTTTAATCAACACGATAATCAGAAAATTAAATTAGGTGAATCAAGTGATCTTCAAATTTATCATGATGGATCACATTCTTACATAACAAATTCAGGTACAGGTAGGTTATATATAAACGCTTCTCAAATAAATCTGCATAATAAGGATGTTAATGAAAACATGCTGAAGGCAGTGCAGAACGCAGCCGTAGAACTCTACTACGATAACAGTAAAAAGTTTGAGACTCGATCAGATGGTGTTGAAGTATTTGGTGATCTAAGGTTTGGTGATAATAAAGATGCTAACTTTGGTAATAGTGCAGATCTAAAAATCTACCATGATGGATCTAATTCCTATATAC
>VTLG01015173.1_pt1 | contig 15389 bp, 18 predicted proteins | sample 4694571 | NCBI WGS metagenome assembly VTLG01 (sample SAMN12604809, study PRJNA352737) | marine metagenome | biome: ENVO:00000447; feature: ENVO:00000209|ENVO:00000569|ENVO:01000036; material: ENVO:00002151; isolation source: viral sequences binned using virsorter ...
TAACAATAGGCGATGCCGGGGCTGAAGATACAACCCTTCTGTTTGATGGTAATGCTCAAGATTATTACATAGCATTAGATGACTCAGCGGATGATTTACTTATTGGATTAGGCTCCACTGTAGGTACGACACCAGCTATTAGTATTGATGAGAACTTAGCTGTAAAAACGTATGGTGATATTACCATGACAGGTACTACACCTACGCTAACTATAGGGGATGCAGGAGCAGAAGACACTGCTATAGTCTTCGATGGCAATGCAAAAGACTTCTATGTAGCATTAGACGACAGTGCTGATAAATTAGTTATAGGTGAAGGTTCTACCGTTGGTACGAATAGTATTTTAACTATTACAGACGATACGGTAACCTTGGGTGATGGGGCTGCTGTCGATACAGCAATTGTATTTGACGGCAATGCTAAAGACTTTTACGTAGCTTTAGACGATAGTGTTGACAAACTAATTATTGGTGAAGGTTCCACTGTAGGAACAAATGAAATACTGAGTATCACCGATGACACAGTTACAATTGGTGACGGAGCAGCCGTTGACACCTATCTAAACTTTGATGGTAATGCGGTTGATTACCGTATCGGTCTTGATGACGGTACTGATAAGTTAGAGATTGGGGCAGGGGTTGCACATGGCACTACTGCTGCAATAGCTATTGATTCAGCCGCAGATATGTTAGTAGGTGGTTATATCAATTTCCAAGATGAACAAGCCATAAGGCCGGAGATAAAGGATTACGCCGAAACAGTGAACGCATTAGGCGATGTTGGTGGAGGCACTGACGCCATAGACATTTCCGCTGGGAACGTAGTTACTGCAACTGTATCCACAGGGGCGCAAACCTTTACCTTTACTAACCCTTCCGCTACAGGCAAAGCCTGTTCGTTTACGTTGATCTTGACTAACGGTGGAAGCCAAACAGTAAACTGGCCGGGAGCAGTAGATTGGGCTGGAGGTGATGCACCATCATTAACATCAAGCGGGGTGGATGTATTAACTTTTACAACAGTAGACGCAGGAACAATTTGGTATGGCTTTGCTGCTGGTCTGGACATGGGTTAAGGAGAAAATTATGCCACTAGGAGCATTTAAAGCTGCATTAATGGGAACCGCTGGGGTATCTAAAGGAGATGTAGTTCTGCTTTCTACGCAGACTGCTTCCAACTCTGCAACGCTATCATTTACGTCTGGAATTAATTCAACTTACGGGGAATATATTTTTAAGTTTTATAATATGAATCCCGTTACTGACGATGCTCATTTACAGGTTAATTTCAGTATAGATGGTGGTTCAAATTATAATGTAGCTAAAACTACTACGCTTTTTTATGCATATAATGATGAGGCGGATTCGTCGACATCTTTGAGTTATCAAACAAGTAGGGATTTAGCACAAGGTACGGGTGGGCAACAGATAGCTCCATTAATCGGCAATAGGGCGGATGAATCTGCTGCGGGAGAATTACATTTATTCAATCCTTCAAGTACGACTTATGTAAAGCATTTTTATAGCAAAGCAAATACTTATGAAGGATCAACCCCATACTCTATAAATACTTTTGCTGCGGGTTATGCAAATACTACGGATAATGTAGATGCCGTTCAATTTGCAATGAGTAGCGGAAATATGGACGGTAAAATCAAAATGTGGGGAGTAAAGTAAAATGGCAATGACACTGATAACAACTAATACATCGTCAGGTGCTGCTACTTCATCTTTTACTTCCGGCATAGACAGCACTTACAAACTTTACATCTTTAAGTTTTATAATGCGAATCCTGCTACGGATGGTACAGATTTCACTTTTAATGGAAGTATAGACGGAGGTAGTAATTATAATGTTACGAAAACCACTACTATCTTTCGTGCTTTCCACGGTGAAAATGATAGTAATACTGGTCTAGATTATGAGGCTGGTGAAGATATAGCGTCGGGTACTGGTTTTCAAAACCTAAGTTTCTATTGCGGTGCAGACGCAGACGAACATACTGCTGGAACTTTATGGTTGTTTAATCCTTCTAATACGACTTATGTAAAGCACTTCTATTCAACAGTACAAATGATCCAGGGGGGTGAGGGTATTGACAGCACACAAAATATTTTTGTCGGTGGATATTTCAATAATACTGACAATATTGATGCTGTCCAATTCAAAATGTCATCTGGCAACATGGATTCAGTCATAAAGCTATACGGAGTCGGCTAATGGGTATATCAAAACTAATAAAAACACTGACTGCTTCTGATTCTGCTTCACTTTCTTTTGTAGATGGGGCTGCCAGCGTGGTGCTTGATAGTACATACGACGAGTATATGTTTGTGTGTACGGATATAGGCCCAGATACTGATGAGGGGAGCGGGGCTAACTTCATGTTTCAGGTAAATGCTACAGATGATGCCGGTGGTGGTTATGATACAAGTCCGATAACTTCAACAATGATTAGAGCATATCAGAATGAGAATGATGGCGGCGCTGCTTTAGCCTACGATGGTGGCAACGACCAAGCCCAAGGAACGGCATTTCAGAGGCTAGCGAGCGCTGTAGGGAATGATGCGGATAAAAGTACTGCTGGAATATTACACTTATTTAGTCCGTCAAGCACGACCTATGTAAAACATTTTTATTCAACATTCCATGTAGCCCACGTAAGCGCGAACGGTGTTGCTGCGATCGAGTATGTTGCTGGGTATATAAATGACACAACAGCAATTGACGAAATTCAGTTTAAGATGAGTGTCGGGAACTTCGATGGCGTAATTCAACTTTATGGTATAGCTTAACTTTAGGAGCAATTTAGATGGCAAGACATAAGATAGTAAACGGTGTAAGGATTGATTTTACACCGGAAGAAGAATTGGCGAGGGATGCGGAAGAAGCTGTATGGGCAGCGGGTGCTTTTGATCGGGCAATGGTCAGGTTAAGAAGTGATCGTGATCACAACCTATCATCTACAGACTGGTACGCCCTACAAGACGTAACCATGTCTGATGCAATGACAGCGTATCGTCAGGACTTGCGTGATCTTCCGGCAGGACTAACCACCGTAGAAGAAGTAAAAGCTGTTAGCTGGCCGGTAAAGCCCTAGCATGGCTCTAATCCCTATTGACCAAGTAGGGCAGATTGGGATTGTCAAGGATATAAACGCTTGGCAACTGCCCAATAACGTCTGGACGGATGGTAATAACATAAGGGCAGAGCATGGGGCTATACAGAAAACTCCAGGCTATAAGGAGGTTATGGCTTCCTGTCCTGTCGCACCTTACTACATAACTAACTTAGTAGCAGGGTCTACTTCTTACTGGATAGTTGGTGGACTTGCCGCTATTCATGTTCATAATGGATCAACTTGGACAGATATAACTAGGTCATCCGGGGCTTATAATGCTACAGCCAGAGGAGGTTGGGTATCCACTGTCTTGGCTGGTGTTCTTATTATGACCAATGGTGTCGATGACCCACAATTCTGGGCATTGAGTTCTGGCGTACCCGCTGTAGGCACTAGGATGGCAGACTTGACTAACTGGCCCGCCTCTACTGTATGTAGGTCTATAAAGGCATTCCGCTCTTTTCTGATCGCCCTACAGATAACAGAGTCTGGTACTCAGTTTACAAACGTAGTAAAATGGTCACATGAAGCAGCTATACAAGCTGTTCCATCCTCTTGGGATGAAACCTCTGCAACGGTCGATGCTGGTGAGTATGAACTTGCTGATTCGAAAGGAGCCATACTGGATGGCCTTCCCCTGACAGATAAGTTTATGATCTACAAAGAGGATTCCATCTACCAGATGTCCTATGTTGGTACTCCTTTTATCTTTGCTTTTCGTCAATTATCCCCGACAATTGGCGCACTATCTACAAACTGTGTAGCAGAATTTGGAGATAAACATTTTGTTTTTGGTAATGGTGATATCTATATTAATGATGGCATGAAGGTTGAATCTATCCTTCCCCATAAGATGAGGGATTATTTGTTCGGTAATATGAATGGCGACGAACATGAAAAGTCATTTGTGGTTGCAGACTACGGAAATACGGAGATGTGGGCTTGCTATGTATCATCTGGTAATACCACAAATGTACAGTGCGATAAAGCCTTAGTCTGGAATTGGGCAAATCAAACATTTACAGAACGTGATCTTCCAGAAACATCAATGATTGCATATGGTATTGAGGGTGATCCCTTATCCTCTGCATCATGGTCTGCTGATACGAGTACATGGGCGAATAATTCACTAAATTGGAATACGGCTGGTACATCGTCTTTCTTCAATACGGCTGGTAAATCTCTGGTAATGGCATCTGCAACCGACACTAAAATGTATCGGCATGAAACTGGAAACACAAAGGATGGAACTAACATGACATCCTACATCGAAAGAACCGGTATAACTGTGGATGAATCAGGACAACCTAATGCGTCAACAGTAAAGAGCGTTACGGCTGTCTGGCCCAAGATGACTTTATCAACAGCGGGTACTGATATTAATGTATATGTTGGCGCGCAGATGTCAACAGAGTCAGCTATTACGTGGGAAGGCCCATATGCTTTTAATCCAGATGACCAGTCAAAGGTTCCAGTTAGAGTTACAGGAAAATATATCGGTGTGAAATTTGAATCCACCGGAGATCAAACATGGAGATTGGACGGATATTCTCTTGACGTTAAGAACGCAGGGAATAGAGGCTCCAAGATGAACTAATGGCTACTCATGTAGATAGAGTAGAAAGGTCTGTAACCCACTATGAACCCGGTCCATTACCGGCAGATACAGAAAGTCTGGGCTTGTACCTTGTTACTGAATTAAAAAGGCTGGGTGATATCCTGTTAAACCAAGCAACATTCAGGCTGGAAAGAACACATGAAGCACCGGCAAGACCCAGAACTGGGGATATAAGATTCGCAGATGGATCGGATTGGAATCCGGGATCAGGTGAGGGGATATACTGGTACGGAAGTAGCTGGAATAAACTGTGAAGGCTCACATTGTACAGCCTGAAGACATCGTATATATCTGGGAACAGGTAGCACCCCTGCTTGACAGGGTAAAGGAACATAGTGAAGGGGAGTTAGAGACTGATGATTTCCTTGAACCGCTTACTCATGGTGATATGCAATTATGGATAGCGACAGAGAATAAAGAGATGCACTCCGCTATGGTTACCCAGATAGTAACTTACCCTCAAAAACAGGTGCTGAGGGTAATATCAATCGCTGGCTCTGACTTCAAGAAGCTATACGAATTCAATGACATGGTGGAATCTTTTGCAATAAAAACAGGTTGCTCTGGTATGGAACTATGGGGTAGGAAAGGATGGAAGAAGCTGCTCCCCGATTGGGAATCTAATTATATTGTGTATACAAAAGAATTAAAACACAGGATGCAATAATGGCGAATTTTAAAGGAACTAATATACCCCTTAGCACATTAGATGCTTTGAAAGCTGAAGACCCAGGTAAATATGATAGGATAGTAGAGCATCTTAAAACCGCTATAGATAATAATGATAGCAGGGATGCTAATGAAGCAATAATGGAAATTGCTTTCTATTCTATGCAAAAGCCCGGAAAAGAGGAATATGGAGTAGGGCCGGGAAATCCCAATGTATCTAAGATACATACCAGTGAATGGAGATTAGATGCCGGTGCTGTTAGTGATTATGCACCATGGGCAGTAGACCATAATAATTCATCCGGCGATGTTTATAAACTACATAGTGGTATTCCATCTGGCGAATATCTTTTTGAGCCGGGCGATATTGTAACCTATGATGATCAAAAGGGTATTGGTGTAAATGGTAAGATTGTTAATAGCTGGGGTCAGCGTGGTCATGTTAAAACGGGGGATAAATATGGATTAGATAATCCTCATGTCGGTCAGCCAGCCGCTGCACCAACTAACCCTGTATATAGTGGGGATGCAAGCGATGCTGATCTAAAAAGTATTTGGCCTGATATTGATTGGGGCGGTGGACAAGGTGATACAGATTTAGAGCAATATGATTATTGGCCAACTCAAAATGTTGGAGGTGGTGGTACTGGTATACTAGGTGATTATGGTCCAACTGTAACAAAGGGTCTATTTGGATTCAGTGATAAAGACCCAGCAGATTTAGCAAAGCCAGCATATAATTACCTTAATGCATATGGTATAGGAAGTAACCTAGCATATAAGCCATGGCATAGTGCGGCATGGAGAGGGCCAGAAACCGAAGAAGAGAAAGCGGTTAAACGCACATATTACGGTGGTATACCCGGAGGTACAGACGCAAGAGACCAGCTATATCATTATGGTGGTAGTCAGCAAAAAATAGTAAAAGATGCAGCTGGTAATGTGGTAATGGAAGATGGTAAGCCTAAGACAGAGACATTACTTCAGCCAATGCAGGTTCCCGGTGGTTGGAAAACTGCAGAACTTCCAGAAGGCTCACAGTCTTATTACCCCATTGCCAGAACACCCCTTTTCCCAAGTGGGGCTATATCCCCTAGAGGTGCGGTAGCTCCTTATGTTAAGCCCCCTGTTGAGCCAGTCGTGCCGGTCGTGCCATCCGATCCCGACAATCCGGGCGCTGGAGCAGGAAAGATACTAAGTTCCTATATGGGGAGAACTGGGGCGTTTGGTGGTACTCAAACTGGTGGCCAGAATCTAATGTTTCGAGTTACCAGTGATCCTACAAAAAGAGATATAGGCGATGGTAAAACCTCTTGGGGTAATATGGGGGTAGACCTTTGGCAAGATGGTACTCTCTTCCAAACAACCGCATATAGAGCAATGCAGGATAAGGATTGGACTGATGCAGATAATGCGTGGGTACTTAGACGAACCGCAGAGATGGGGAGCGGGCCAGATGAAGGCGGGTTAAACCTACCCAACATTAAATTTGCAACGTGGTCTGGTGGCACACCAACTATTGGTCCATATGTAGGAACCCCATCACTAAAATTCTTGGGTGATCCACAGAATAGGATGGTTTACGACCCGACGACCAATATGGGAACAGTAGTTCCATATACATTACCCACAAAATATGGTAGTGCTTGGAGTACGGGTGGTAGTGAATTTTTAGACCCAACTAAATTAGGTACTACACTGGATCAGATGTGGGGTCAGCCTTCAGGTATGAGGACAACTGGATTTGATCGAGCAACTGATCTTGGTGGTAAATGGGTGATGCCGGGTATATACGGGTATGGTGAAGAGCGTGGCGGTGATGCTGGTGATCGCTACAGCACAGAAAACCTACTTGGGTATGGATTGCCTGAATTTATGCTAAATGAGTAATGTTGGAGAATAAACTATGAGCGGTGGATCAAAAGTAACAACAACTACAAGTGCGCCTTGGGAAGAGCAACAGGACTATTTAGTCGAGGGCTTTAAGGGCGCTAAAGATGTTTATTTGCCCGAAGGCAAACCAACGCTACCCGGTTATTACCCTGGTGCCACGACTGCTGGATTCGATCCTGCTCAACAGGCCGCACAGGCTGGTGTCCTTGGCTATGCTATGGGTCCACGCACACAGGCAATGCAGAAAGCGGCTGAGAACCAGTTGCTTGGTATGTATGATGTCTCCAAACAGATTCCAGACTATGCAATGGGAAGGGGTGATGTCGCACAGAATTATATGACTGACGCTCTAGGCGCAGTCAAGCCCACTTATACAGATTTAATGCGTGGTAAGGTTGATTATATAAGTGCTGATTCACCTTACAAAGCTATGGCTGATGTATATGGTCAGCAATATATGGGAGAGATATCGAAAAATATGCCCGCAGTAAGGCAACAGATGGTCCAGTATCAGCCCGGTGGTGGTTCAAGGGGTGATATCGCTCAGTCTAATATAGTAAGTGCAGCAAGTAAAAACCTAGCACAGAACTTGGCAGGATTATATGGGGGTGCCTATCAACAGGCACAGGCGCAGAGGATGCCAGCCGCACAGGCATTAGCCGGTCAGTACGGTGGTGCCGCACAGACAGCATTAGGTGCTGGTAACCTCGGACTTGCTGGTTACGGTGGAGCAGGACAGATGGGGCAACAGGCATTAAGCCAATACCCAGGTATGATGGCAGCACCATTGTCGATGTACGGAGCAATGGGTGATGTGGGCGCACAGCGAAGGGCAATGTCACAGTCTGCAATGGATAGCGACATGGCCAGATACCAGTATGAAGCTACGAAGCCACAACAGGCGTTACAGAATTACATGGCCTCAATCTCAGGTGATTATGGTGGGGTTAAAACTCAGACCACACCGGGTCAGGGTATCATGGGTACGCTAGGATCACTAGCCGGTATGGCTGGATCGCTTGGATGGGCACCATTGTCCTCTGATATCAGAGTAAAGGAGAATATAGTTTCAGATGGCACCACCTATAATGGTCATAATGTCTACCACTTCAACTATGTTTGGGATGATGTAAGGCGTAGAGGTGTCATGGCTCAAGAGGTTGAGCAGACTAACCCAGATGCTGTCGTAGAGATTGATGGTATCAAGCACGTTTATTACGAGGCGCTGTAATTATGATACCATATATTCCACCTTGGAAGAAAAAACCATTTAGCTTGATGGGTGGTTATCTTGGTGATCGTGCTGGACCCGGTCAAAATCCTTTTCCGGGCTTGACGGACCCAAATTGGTCTGGTGTTCCTAGAGCATATTCCACTCCATTTTATGAGTATGAGGCTGAACACAGCACATCACCTGTAGTGGCGGCGCGAAAAGGTGGGAAAAAAAGCAATAAGTTAAAATATATTGTCGAAGCCTTACAAGAATTAGAGGGTCCAACTCCGACACCCTTGGCTGCTGGCAGAAATGTGGGTGCATCTGGAATAAAGTATACTCCTACAGACATGGGCGCTTATGTGGGCGATCCGGTGGCTAGACAAAGGGCTATGGCTGAAGCGAGAAGAAAGAAAGAACAAGAAGGCTTAATGAACCTCTTAGGTGGGGGCTATTAATGGCAGAATATCCAACAAGACAATTCTCAGCTAGTAATGCATATAGTGCATATATGCAATCCTTAGAGGATGAAGAGGAAAAGAAGAAGGCTTATAACATGGTGCATCATATGTATAAGCTAACAAATCCTCATTACGCTGGCTCTAGTGCAGAAACATCCAATCTCTCCAAGATTTCTAAGCTAGGTTCAGGCACATCATCTGGCCTGGCTACCCGCTTGCGTCTGATGACTGCGGCGGATAAGGAGAATCTGGGGGTGGAATTCACTAGCTCTTTTCAGGATTGGTTTACAAAAAATCCCAATGCAACCATAGCAAAATTTAATACTTGGGCTAATAAACAGGGTCCATGGTATAGTGTCGAGCTTAGAAAGCAACACGCGGCTGAGGTACAGCGTCAGGAAAAAGAAACCAGTAGAATAGCTAAAGAAGAAAGGGATATACAAACCTTTGAAGCTGGTAAGCTAAAAGAAGACGAGAAGGATGCTATCCAAGCAGCGGCTAATGCCTTGTCTAATAAATATGCTGGAAGATATAGAAGTCAGGGTGCTGGAGAACAGGGCCAAATATTAGCTGAATTGCAGAGAGAGATAGATGACTCAGAATTACCATCAGAATTAAAGAGTTCTGCATTTACAGAGACTCTAAAGATACTGAAAGATGCCTACGGTTTTAAGGGCGATGTTAAGGCTGAAATACTAGACGCTGAAGATAAGGCTCTAAAGAAGCAACGCGCTGAACGCAAGTGGAAACTTGGTGATAGGCATCCAGATCAGTGGTGGGCAGATACTAACGCCGCTATAGTATTCAGGCAATTAATGGAAAAAACTAAGGATATTGAAACAGACTTTGAGAGAGCGCAGAAGATACAAGAACTCAAGCGAGAGGCATTGATAGATGGTACAGTTTCTGGTATCAACGAAGATGAACTAGATAGCTTACTCGCATCTGCTGGCTTCCCCGCACAACCATTTACATCTACTCAGTACAACCAGTTAATGGAAAGGAAACAGCTTATTGCTAGCGGTAGGTTTGAAGATGCTTACCAAATGTATAATAGGGAGTTCTCTCAAGACCCTGCCTTCAATGAGTGGCAAGCTAATGCCAGAAAGGCTGGTATCTATACGATCATGAGCGGTCTTATCCCTGATTGGCCGGAGAACCAAGCAGAGTTTCTCAAGGAATGGGAAGCATATACAACTGCTGAATTTGTAGATAAGGATGGGGAGGAAATTTATACTAAAGCGGAGAGAAATAAATTAGGCACTGCTAAACTAGAAGAGATGTCTAAAAAGTATAAATTGCCAGCAGCATTTTTACATTGGGTTATCACTAAAAGAAATAAGACTATTTGGGGAATTGGAGCTAGTGAAGTACTTGGTCTTTAACAATGGCTGATTTTGATTTCGGCACCTTGACGGGTGAAAAGAAGAAAGAAAAAAGTATACTTCAGTCTATAGTGGAGACGATGGGCATTGGCCCGACACGAACTGAGAGCGTTAAAGATGTTGGTTCTGCTGTACTAGATTTTGGAGAATCTGCCCTCGGTTATGTTCCTGACCCTATAGTACAGGGTTCCAAGGTTGTTGGCAGCGGCTTCATGGCTACCATGAATGTTCTGGATAAACTCCGGGGTGGTGCTGCTGGTATATGGGATGTGGCTGGAGAGTACGGACCAAAGATAACCAGAGATAAAAGGTCCGGTGAATATGATATGGAAAACCTATTCACTTCTGATTGGTTTGACAGAGAAGACTCAGTAGTAGATGATCAAAGTAGTTTTATTGATAGGGTGATGAAGTCTGCAAAAGAAGGCTGGAAAGACCCATCAACTAAATCATTTGGTGATGAGTTCACAAGCCTGTATCCTGACTGGCTGTCTAAAGTTCCCGGCTCTAAGTTTGTAGGAGATGTTGCTGCTAACATACTTGGCGACCCTTTGACCTACTTTCCTACCGGACTTGTTACAGTTCCCGCTAGACTTATTTGGGCCGCAACGAAAAAAATGGGCGGTGCTAAGGTTGCCGCGACTGGACCTGTTAAATCTGTTCTGGAAGCCCTTAATGTTTTTACTGGCGATGCCAAGGCAGCGCAAAAAGTTATAAACGATCTTAGGCTGGAGCAGCAAGGTTCGGAAATTCTTACGGCTAGGGCCGCATCAGAACTCAACGAAACTCTTTCTGAGATAGCTATCAGGGCTGGTGTATCACTGCCAGAACTAAAGTCGGCTATTACAGAGGCTATAGAGTCTGGTGATATGTCTGAGCTATCCGCTCTGAAGGGTGGTGCTGATGCTATTAAGATAGTAGATAGTGAGATTAAGTTTTATCAGGACATCCTAGCAACTGAGAAGGCTGCCGGTCGAGGGGTGGAAGACATTGCTGCTAGAGGAATAGACCCAGACACTGGCAAGGTTGTAGGTCTTGGTATATCTGAGACAGGATATATCACTCACCAAGCTGGTGAAAAGTTTGATAAGACTCTCACGGATAAAATAGTTCGCCTACTGTCACCCCCTAAAGCTATACCAGAGCATAAGAGGGGTATAGAGGGAACCATAAGAGAGATAAACGAGAGAAAAGGTAGGGCATTCTTCATGGATGACCCGGTCGTTCTCAAGGTAATGCGTAAGAGATGGAGTGATAACGCTTTAGCCGCAGACAGGTTATTTACCAGAGCCTCTGATGACTTTGGAAAGAAGGTAACCAAGCGGAAAGATGGTGCCCGTGTTGACCCGGATGGTGTAGTTATCCCTGATGAATGGGTAACAGTAAGGGGTGTAGCATTCCCACCAGAGTTTGCCAGAATAATTACGAAGCAGGAAAAGATTCTCAATAATCCTAACGAAGCTAAGAAGTTAATCAAGATATTTGATGAGGTTCAGACTTGGTGGAAGAAGTATACATTGGGTCTTAGACCTGCTTGGCATACCAGGAACGCATTCGGTAACTTCTGGAATGCTTATCTCATAGGTGGCCTGACTGACCCTCTCCGCTATGGTGAGGCGGCCGCTATACAGAAGGCTATGCAAGTTGGTAAGGGTAAGGTAATCGGGGCCAGTGATTATATTGTTGGCAAGGTTACGGGAAAGGCTTTAGACAAGGGTGCTGAGGTTCGTGGAACAGGCATGACCCGTGAAGAGATATTCGATGAGGCTATAAAGCGTGGTGTATATGAGTCTGGAATGTACGCTCAGGATGTGGGAACTGGTGCGGCTCGATCATCTAATGTAATCGGATCAACTGAATGGTCGGTGATTAATAAAGCATTTGCTGCTGGTAAAACTGTAGAGAATAATGCAAGGCTTGCCCTGTTTATAGACAGTATAGCTAAGGGCGTTAAGACTGCTGGAAGAAGGGGTCAGACAAAGTTTAAGCCCGCTGAGATTGAAAAGATTCTTGATGATGCATCCATCAATGTAAGAAAATCCCTGTTTGATTATGGCGATTTATCAGATATCGAGAAGAGATATATGAAGAGGTGGATGCCATTCTACACATGGACCAGAAAGAACATACCGGCACAGCTTCAGGCCATAGCTCTACATCCAGACAGAGCAAACAAACTTAACATCCTTGTCAGTGGACTCCAGAGCGGGGTTCAAAGGATAGATAGTAATGACATAGATGAATGGATAAAAGATCAGTATCCAATCTTCCTTAATGCGGAAGACTCTGAGCAAACCTATACCTTCATCACGGCCCTGTCTTACCTGCCGACAGCAGAGTTGAATAGAATATTCCAAGACCCGAAGGGGATGGCTCATATGTTCTCGCAGATGGGAACACCATTGCTCAAGGTTCCTTTAGAGATAATGTTCAACTATGATACATTCAGAGAAAGACCTATAGATGTCTTGGAGTATGAAACTAAAGGAAGGTTCGGAGAGGGTATATTTAAAAGTGTACCTGGATTAACTGGATCACAAGACTTCCTCGGTATGAAGGTAACACCGCACCAGAAGCATTTGCTACAGGCTCTTGTTCTATTGGGTGAGGTTGATAGGCTAAACCCATTTAATGTATTCGGAACAAAGGAAGAGAAGTCATGGCTGGGTGCAACAAGGCATGGGCATGATCTTCTGGAATCCTCTAGGTGGATCAGGGCTATGACTGGCGCTAGATTGTACAAGAGAGGCAAGGGTTCTGCGACAGCAAGGAAAGCCATCACCCTAAAGCAGGAGTTTGAATTCCTGAAGAAGAAATTAAAAGACCACAAGACCATGAGGAACCCAGACTTGTATCACCACCTTCTTAGACAACTGGAAGAAATAACAAAGGGGCAATGATGTTCGCTAGATTACTAACTATACTCACATTACTCGTAACCTCGTCTGCACTAGCGGCACCGCCAGAAGGAATGGTAAAACAAATGATTCCATTCCCAGCAATGTGCTTACCAGCGACTGTAGAGAAGCATCATTTTGCTACTCTCATGGGTGCATTGATTGATGACTACGGCGTTCACATCTCGATGACGTTCAGCGCGTCACCTTTCCAAAGCCAACGGGTTGCAATCATTGAGAACCCAGATACTGGTTTGGCTGGTGTGTTGATTATTACAGATGAGCAAACGTGCATTGCACTTTCAGGTGAAGGTCGACAGGAATTCATCAGACCTCCCGACCATCCAGTGGGTGCAGAGAATGAGGCTCCGAAGACATAATGAACGTAGACTCAAGAGTTATTACACTAGCATTATTCCTTATAGCCCAATCTGTAGGTGCGATCTGGTGGGCCAGTGGCTTATCTTCCGAAGTGAATAGATTGTCTGGTCTTGTAGATAAGTCCGACCAATTCCAGACTGAAATACAAAGAGCAGTATCTGGTCTTGATGTCCTTAACTTTAAGGTTGAGGAATTATGGAAGGCTATTGAAAGGTTGGAAGAAGCTGACATAGTATTGCGTGAAATCGATAGCGAGATAATGGTTCAACATGAAACTATATTTGCTTGGTTAGCTGAAGATTCACCAGAACAGACGGCCAAGGGAAACCCATATGACTGATGATGTTAGTCTTAGCGATAAGACTAGCGTTGGAATGCCTATAAGGAACCTGATAGGTTTAATAGGTACGGTTTGTGTAGGAGCATGGGGTTACTTTGGAATACTTGAAAGGCTGAATGTAGTAGAAACTAACCAGATACTTATGTCTGCTGATGTTACTAAGAACTCGACCTTCACGGAGAAGTGGCCTAGAGGCGAGCTAGGAGCGCTGCCCGCTGATGCAGAACAGTTTATGTTGATAGAACACCTCAGTGGTGAGTTTGAAAAGTTACTTGACAACATTGAATCAGGCAATGCGCCTTTTGACAGGCAGCAAGCACTGACCCTCGACTTCTACCGACAACGTATAGAGGCGCTGGAGGGTAAGGTGGAAACGCTAAAGGATAAGATGGCACAAATTAAATTCAGTAATGGAGCGGCACACTAATGGAAATCATGTTTGTACTACTACTATATATGAACGACAATTTAAAGGAGTGGATGGGGCATTATGAGAATGATTCTGGTGAATGGGTTGAGATGGGAATGTCCGGATGTTTGAGTATGAAACGCACATTAAAAAGAAATGGTTGGAAGGACACGGCCTCCGGCAAGACGAGGTTCTCCTGCGAGAAGCGTTCCGTCGAATTGAAGTTGAACAAAGAAGGAAAGCCAGTCGTGGCAAGGATAGTAGAGTGAAACATTTAAAAGAAAATAATATGAGTTGGAGTTTACACCTATGGTACGCACTGACTTTGGCTTACAGATTATCTCGTTTGTCATTGATTGCTGTGGTACATGGAATTTTACCCTTTATATTTACATCAACAGTATCTGACAAGGTACATAAACTAAACGAGGAATTATCCTAATGGACCCAAGACAAATGATAGCAAGGCTCTCAGAACTTAGAGCAGAAGGCGATGCAATTATGCAACAGTTGATATCTTCTGGTATACCACCAGAAGAGATTATGGCTGCGCTAGAAGGTGGTGGTCAACAGGCTGGCCCACCCCCAGGTATGGGCGCTGGACCTGGCCCTGATTTACCCCCAGGAATTCCGCAGGGTGTGCCAATGGGTGGTGGTGGAATGCCCCCAGCAATGCCACCGGGGCTATTTGGTGCCGGGTGACGATAACAGAATCAGCACAAAGAAAGGTAGATTCCACCCTAAATGGCGAAGGCTTTTTAGGGATACATCTAGAAGGTGGCGGATGTTCAGGCTATCAAATCAAGCTATCGCCCACCACAGACATACCACAAGATGCTCAGATGCTGTCGGAAACAATCTTCTCAGACCCCATCTCTTTGGGGTTGTTGAGTGATGCTGAGATGGACTACATAGATGATCCTTTTAGACCTACATTCCATTTTACGCCCCCTACTGGGTCAAGTTCGTGCGGATGCGGTTCTAGCTTCCAGATTGACTAA